>ERZ808041.286-NODE-286-length-45768-cov-6.563328_pt1 | contig 45768 bp, 47 predicted proteins | sample MGYA00380192_ERZ808041 | MGnify/ENA primary metagenome ERZ808041 (study PRJEB31490, sample SAMN06133412) | mouse gut metagenome | isolation source: Z1_1 | host: mice | place: China: Chengdu | collected 2015-05 ...
TTTGAATAATTATACTTGCCGTTTTCGCCCGTCAAGCCTGAAACAAGCTGATAAATCAGGGCTTGACGGGCTTCAAATCGGCAAGTGATGTGGTGCATAAGACAGGATAATACCTGTATGCTGCCCTGAAAAAATGACATTCCGTTTCGGCGAAAAGCGACATTTTAAAATGGTGCTGACAATTACAACTCCTCCATGCGGGTTGGTAATGGCGGGGCCACCGTATACGAGTACCCGATGGCCTACAAGTTCACCTACTTTGGCGGCACCGCCATGTACCACACCGGCGACTTGGCCTTTTGGTTCTACTCCCTGGGCAATGTCCAGTACCAGATTGCCGGCGACGAGGCCAACGCCTACAAAGTGGCGGACTTCTGTTCCATCGCCCTGGCCAATTTCTGCCGCACCGGCAATCCCTCTGTGGCTGGCACCATCTGGCTGCCCCATGAGGAAGACAATGCGCACTGCATGATTATCGACGTGGACACCCGGCTGGTGGACAACGATTAGCTCTCTTTCCTGGAGTCTCCCTTTATGAGCGGCGGCATCTGCACTCCTAAAAATCAGCTGACGAAACAGGATTTGTATCAAGCCTGCCACCACGAGCTGGTGGCCAGCACACTGGCCGTCAAAATCGCCCACGAGATGATGCCTGGGGCATGGTGGGCTGTATGCTGCTGAGTATGCCGGTCTATCCCCTCACTCCCGCGCCGGACGACGTGCTGGCCTGCATGGCGGCGGAGCACAAGAACGATTTCTTCGGCGACGTGCAGGTCCGGGGCCGCTATCCCGGCTATATGCTGCGTTATTTCCGGGAAAACGGCATCACCATCCACATGGAGCCGGGGGACGAAGAACTTTTGCAAAACACGGTGGATTTTGTCTCCTTTAGCTACTACATGAGTGTGTGCGGCACCGCCGATCCCAACCAGAAGGCCGGTCCTGGCAACATCCTGGGCGGCGTGCCTAATCCCCACCTCAAGGCCAGCGAGTGGGGCTGGCAGATCGATCCACAGGGTTTGCGGTATGCCTTCAACCGCTACTATGACCGCTATCAGAAGCCGCTGTTCATTGTGGAAAACGGCCTGGGGGCGGTAGATAAGCTGGTAGACGGCCCCGATGGAGTGCCCACGGTGGAGGACGATTACCGTATCCAGCACATGAACGACCACCTGGTACAGGTGCGGGAGGCCATTGAGGACGGCGTACCTGTCATGGGCTACACCGCCTGGGGCTGCATCGACCTGGTGAGCGCCTCATCGGCGGAGCTGAAAAAGCGGTATGGCCTGATCTACGTGGATCGAAACGATGACGACGCGGGGACGCTGGCCCGATACAAAAAGAAGTCCTTCCGCTGGTATCGGGAGGTCATCCGAACCAACGGGGCCAATCTTGACCAATCACAGGAGTAAAGGAGTAGATATCATGGGTTTCTTAGACTTTTTGAAAGAAAAAGGCAGTGAGCCGGAGCAAGCCGTCGTCACCTTTCCCGTCATTCTGGGCGCTTCGGCCCAGGGGGCTTTTGTGCGATGACTCAGATTCCAGACGAGGTGTTCTCCACCGGGGTGCTGGGAACCTGCTGCGGCGTGGAGCCCGACACTGGGAACGTGTACGCCCCCATCGACGCCAAGGTTACCCAGGTGGCTGACACCCTCCACGCTGTGGGACTGGAGGCGGGCGGCGTCGAGCTGCTGATCCATGTAGGCATCGACACGGTGGACATGGCGGGCGATGGGTTTCGTGTTGGGGTGAGGGAAGGGCAGAGAGTCCAGAAGGGCGAGCTGCTGCTGACCATGGATTTGGAGAAAATCCGGGCCGCGGGCCATCCCGCCACGGTGGTGCTGGCGGTGACCAACACGGACGACTTTGTGTCGGTGGAGCCGATGGCTTCTGGTGCGGTCCGGCCTGGGGACGGTATCCTGCGCATCAGCCGGTAAACTTGTTCAGAATCATGTCATTTTATCAATAAGGGAGGAACGCACCATGAAACAGTTCACTTACACCATCACCGATCCTGTCGGCATCCATGCCCGTCCCGCCGGACTGCTGGCCAAGGCGGCCAAGACACCGAACAGCACCGTCACCATTGCCAAGGCGGATGGTAAATCGGCCCAGGCCACCAAGCTCATGGCTCTGATGGGTCTTGGCATCAAGCAGGGAGATACAGTCACTGTCACAGTGGAAGGCGGCGATGAGGAGGCAAACTGCGCCGCTATGGCAAAGTTCTTTGCGGATAACCTCTAAAAATGCGCTTGAAAGGGCGCCCGCCTGCGGGACGGACGCCCCGCTATAGTTTGGGAGGAGAACCATATGATTTTGATGCAGGGGAAAGGCGTGTCCAAAGGCGTTGTGAAAGGCCCCATCTATTTTTATCAGCGGAGGGCAGTCACCGTGATCCGTACCGACGCTGCCGATGTGGAAGAAGAGAAGCGCCGCCTGGAGGAGGCCAAGGAGAAGTCTATGGATCAGCTCAACGCCCTGGCGGGCAAGGCTCGGAAGGAAGCGGGCGACGAGTCCGCACAGCTCTTTGAAACCCATGCCATGTTCGTTGAGGACGAGGACTTTGTGGGCTGCATGAACGCCGCTGATTTTAGCCGCCGACGACCTGGCCCCCTCCGAGACCCTCCAGCTGGACAAGAGCAAGATCCTGGGCTTCACCACCCAAGGTGGTTCGGGCAGCAGCCACACCGCCATCCTGGCCCGCACCATGGGCATTCCAGCGATCTGCGGCCTGGGAGATGTGCTGAAGCAGGAACTCAATGGCCGTATAGCGTACATTGATGGCGAGACTGGCCAGGCGGCCATTGAGCCCGATGACATCATCCTCACTGCGTTCCAGTCCAAGTTGGAGAAGCAGCAGGAAATGAAAACTCTGATGGAAACTATGAAGGGCCAGGAGGACGTCACCCTGGACGGGCGGCACATGATGGTGTACTGCACCATCGGCTCCCCAGAAGATGTGGCGGCGGTGCTGTCCAACGATGGACAGGACATTGGACTGTTTCGGTCCGAGTTTCTGTACCTCTATAATAAGGAAACGGAAGTCGGCATTATGATCGAAACACCTGCTTCTGTTATGGTAGCTGAGGAATTGGCCCGCGAGGTGGATTTCTTCTCTGTGGGCACAAATGACCTCACCCAGTACACCCTGGCCTGCGACCGGCAGGCCAATGACCTGGGCAAGTTTTTCGATCCCCACCACCCCGCTGTACTGCGGGCGCTGAAGATGGCTGCCGACGCCGCCCACAAGGCGGGTATCTGAATTGGCATCTGCGGCGAGCTGGGCGCGGATCTTTCTTTGCTGGAAACATTCCTGGTCATTGGGATTGACGAATTGAGTGTTTCTCCCAGTTCAGTGCTGCCCCTTCGGGCAGAGATTCTCATGTCCATCGCCAAAAACCTGCACCCTGGAAAAGCTGGAGTGCGGAGTGTGTGAAAGTTCAACATCTATACAATATTCCGCCAAAAATGAGCTGTAACCCAAAGGTATAAACCTTATAACCAGATGGAACTTCTCAAGAGGTCCCATCTGGTTTATAATTTTGTTCAGCAATGGAAAGGAGCGTACCTCATGAACAACTTTATATATAAAAACAAAACCAAAGTAATTTTTGGAAAGGGCGGCGTGAAAGAGTACCTGCGCTACCTGCTGGGGAATTATGGAGACACGGTGATGCTGGCCTACGGCGGCGGCTCTATTAAGGAAAACGGTGTGTATAATGAGGTCATTGCCATTCTCGCCGCCGCGGAGAAAACGGTGGTGGAGTTCCCCGGCATCATGCCAAACCCCACCTACGCCAAGGTCCAGGAGGGGGCGAAGCTGGCCCGGGGCAACGGCGTAGACTTCATCCTGGCGGTGGGCGGCGGCAGCGTCATCGACTGCTGCAAGGTAGTCGCCGCCCAGGCTGTGCTGGATGAGGATATCTGGGAAATGGAGATGGTGAAACGGAATATGCCCACCCGCTTTCTCCCCATGGGGTGCGTTGTCACCGTATCCGGCACCGGCAGCGAGATGAACAACGGCGCAGTCATCACCAACGAGGAGAAAAAAATAAAGTGCGGGATGCTGGGCGCGGCCAACGACTTCGCCCTGTTGGACCCGGGCTACACCATGTCCGTGCCCTTCCGACAGGTCGTTTCCGGCGCGTTTGACACCCTGAGCCACGCCATGGAGACCTACTTTGGGAAGCCCCACGACTGCAACAACCTCTCTGACGATATTAACGAGGCCATTATGCGTTCCGTGATCGCCAACACCCGCCGCCTGTTGGCCGAGCCGGACAGCTATGAGGCCAGGAGCGAACTGATGTGGGCGTCCTCCATGGCGGAAAACGGGATTTTGAAGATCGGCAAGGTCACCGACTTCCAGTGCCACCAGATGGAACACCAGCTTGGGGCCTACACCGACTGCAACCACGGCGCGGGGCTGGCCGTGCTCCACCCGATGCTGTACCGGCACATCTACAAAGAGGCGGTGCCCAAGTTTAAGCGCTTCGCAACAGAAGTCTGGGACATCGACCCGGCGGGAAGATCGGACGAAAAGGCGGCCGCCGCAGGGGTGGAGGCGTTGGCGGACTTCATCCGTGAGATTGGTCTGCCCACTTCCTTGCGGGAGATGGGCATCCCGGAGGACACCGACCTAACAGCCATCGCGGCGTCCACCAGCCTGACGGCGGGTTGCTGCAAGAAACTGAGCCGGGAGGAAGTCTTGCAGATTTTCCAGGAGGCATTCTGATGGAAAAAAGACTCAAATTGATCCTTGCACTCATCGCAAACGCTGCAATTGTAATATTGGAATTAGTGGCGCTGGCGTTGAGCCTGCTGGAACACGGTTTGGGGAATTTCACCTTTTACACCCAGGACAGCAATTATCTGGCCGCGACAATCAGCCTGATCTACTGCGTCTATGCCGTGAAATGTCTGCGCGGAAGCGGCGGAATGCCCCAATGGGTGGGTGTCCTCCGCTATATATCGGTCAGCTGCCTGATGGTGGCCCTCTTTGTCGTGCTGCTTGTACTGATGCCCATGTCGGGAGAAAACGCCCTTTTCATGTTGTACGGCGGCTCTATGCTCTACCAGCATACCATCTGCCCCATCTTAGCAGCGGTGTCCTTTTTCGTCCTTGAAGGGTATGGACCGCTTCCAAAGCGTGCCATTGTGAAGGCGCTGATCCCCACGCTGTCCTACGCGCTGGCCGCTGTTGTCCTCAATGTCCTCCGAATGATCGAGGGGCCCTATCCGTTCCTAATGGTGTACGCCCAGCCCTGGTATATGTCCGTACTCTGGTGTGTCGTGATCTTGGGCATCGCGGGCATTCTTGCGTTTGGCGTACTGATCCTACATAATTTTATTGTAAAAACGAAACGTAAGGAGAGGTTGAAATGAAAAAGGTTCTCATATTATCCGCCAGCCCCCGGAAGGGCGGCAACTCCGACCTGCTGTGTGACGCCTTCACCCAGGGTGCTCAGGAAGCGGGGCATATCGTAGAGAAAATTTACGTCCAGGACCAGAAAATCGGCTGCTGCATGGCCTGCTACGGCTGCCGGGGCAAGGGCGCGTGCGTCCAGGAGGACGACATGGCCTCCATTCTGGATAAGCTGGTGGCGGCAGACGTCATCGTGCTGGCCACCCCGGTGTATTTCTACGCCATGGACGGCCAGCTCAAGACCCTGATCGACCGCACCCTGCCCCGGTACACGGAGATTCGGGACAAGGACTTCTACTTCATCGCCACCGCCGCCGCGGGGGCCAAGGCCATGGAGCGCACCATGGACGGCATGGAGGGCTTCACCGACTGTCTGCCCGGAGCCAAGGTAAAGGTGAAGATTTACGGTGCCGGGGTGTACCAGAAGGGCGAGGTCAAGGATACACCCGCCTATCAAGCGGCCTACGAGGCCGGGCGGAAGGCGTGAGCGGCATGAAGCGGCTTACATCTGCTGTTCTGGCGGGAGCGCTGGCCCTCACTTTGTGCGCCTGCGGTGCGGATCAGCCAGGTTCCACGGCCACGCCGTCCACCGCTCCCTCCGCCGCCCCGTCCGCATCCCAAAGCGAAAGCGGGGGCCAGACCTCCGGCGGCAAAGTCCTCATCGTTTACTTCACCGCCGACGAGAACCGGGAGGTGGACGCGGTGACCTCCGCCAGCCTGACCACGGTGGACGGGGTGGAAAAGGGCCGCGTTCGGGCGGTGGCCGACATGATCCAGGCGGGGACGGGCGGCGAGCTGTTCGCCATCCAGACCGAAACGGGTTACCCTGCAGACGGCGGCGAACTCATTGACTACGCCGCCCAGGAGCAGGAGCAAAACGCCCGGCCCGCGCTGACCTCCCACATCGAAAATCTGGCGGACTACGATACAATTTTTGTCGGCTACCCCAACTGGTGGTACGATATGCCCATGGCGCTGTACAGCTTTTTCGACGAGTACGACCTGTCCGGCAAGACGGTGATCCCCTTTAACGTCCACAACGGGAGCCGCTTCTCCAGCACGATCCAGACCATCCAGGAGCTGGAGCCGGGGGCCAACGTGGTCACCGACGGCTTCACCGTCAGTGAGCGAAACGTGGCGGAAGCGGCGGCGGACGTGGACGAGTGGCTGAACGGCCTGGGATTTTGATTGAAAGGAGAGGCAATCCATGAATAATTTAAAACGAGTTACCATGTTGATTTTGGCGCTGGTTATGACACTGTCCTTGACCACCCCCAGCTTTGCCGCTGGTTCCAGCTTTTCTGACGTGCCCGACGGAGCCTGGTATAAGGGCGCGGTAGACTATGTGACAGAGCACGGGCTGATGAACGGCGTCGGAAACGGGCGGTTCGACCCCAGCGGCGGCACCAGCCGGGCCATGCTGGTCACCATCCTTTGGCGGATGGCTGACGAACCCGTGGTGAACTATCTGATGCAGTTCCCCGATGTGGCCGACGACTGGTACACAGAAGCGGTGCGCTGGGCGGCGTCCGAGCACATTGTGGACGGCTACGACGACGGCAATTTCGGCACCAATGACCCGGTGACCCGGGAGCAGATTGTCACCATTCTGTGGCGGTACAAGGGTAGTCCTGCCGCTGTGCGGGGACAGAATTTCGCCGATGAAGCGGAAATCTCCGATTTTGCCGCCCAGGCGGTGGACTGGTCCCGGGCCAATGGCGTGGTGAACGGCAAGGACGGCAACCGCTTCGATCCCCAGGGACGCGCCACCCGGGCGGAGGCCGCCGCCATCCTGCAAAACTTCCAGGCGCTGGAGAGCACTCCCGCTCCCGAGCCTTCCCCGGAGCCCACACCCTCCACCGGGAGCAAGACTCTGGTGGTCTACTTCTCCGCCAGCGGAAACACCGGGCGGGTGGCCGGGTATATTGCCGGCGCCTTGAACGCCGACACCTTTGAGCTGATTCCCACTCAGCCCTACACCTCCGCCGACCTGAACTGGACTGCCGAGGGAAGCCGGGTGAACCGGGAACATGAGGACGAGTCCCTGCGGGATGTCAAGCTGACGGTTAACACGGTAGACAACTGGACGGATTACGACACGGTTTTCATCGGCTACCCCATCTGGTGGGGCATCGCCGCCTGGCCCGTCAACGACATCGTGAAGAACAACGACTTCACCGGGAAAAGGGTGATCCCCTTCTGCACCTCCTCCAGCTCCGGCCTGGGGCAGAGCGGCGAGCTGCTGGCGGATATGGCCGGGACAGGCGATTGGCAGGCCGGCCAGCGGTTCTCCTCCGGGGCCTCCCAAGAGCAGGTGGCGCAGTGGGTGAACGGCCTGGAGCTGGGCTAAAAACTCAGATAAATAAGAAAGCACTGCCATAAGGAAAGGACAGAAATGATGAAACGCTTGTTATCGCTTTTGACAGCGTCTGCCCTGATGTTTTCTCTGTGTGGCTGTGGGAACAACGCGGATCAGCCCGAGCCGGATCAGACGGTTCGGGCTGACGCCGCACAGGCCAAGGGGGAAACGACTGTGACAGAGGATACTACCGTGGGCGAGGTGACCGCCAACCCCGCGCTGGGGGACTTTGGCCGCCTGCTGTTCCCCGTTGATCGGGACGTGCCGGATGATATGACGCTGGCCGAGGTAAGCTCCAGCAACGTCTACGTGTGGTACAGCCACATCCAGCCGGACAAGACGGTGGACATCGTCAATGATGTGACCGACCGCGCCGAGAAGGGCCAGCAGGTCTTTTACCCCATCTACACCGACGAGGAAATAGAGGCGGACCCTTCCAAGCGGGACACGGGGCTGTTTTTCTTCCGGGGCAAACCGGGGGAAAAGTTCGCCGTGGTGAACGCGGGTGGCGGCTTCATGTACGTGGGCGCCATGCACGACAGCTTCCCCCATGCCCTGGAGCTGAGCCGCATGGGGTACAACGCCTTCGCGCTAATCTACCGCCCCGACGACCCCTATACCGATTTGGCCCAGGCCATTGCCTACATCTACGACCACGCCGACGAGCTCCAGGTGGACCCCGAGGGCTACTCCTTGTGGGGCGGCTCCGCCGGGGCTCGGATGGCGGCGACGCTGGGGAACGGGGACGCGCTGGCCCAGTTTGGCCGCCCGGACGTTCCCCAGGCGGCGGCTGTCATTATGCAGTACACCGGGTATACCGCCGTTTCGGAGAAAGATGCGCCCACCTATGCCTGCGTGGGTACCAATGACGGCATTGCCAGCTGGCGCACCATGCAGGCCCGACTGGAGGGGCTGGAGGCCCTAGGCATTCCCACCGAGTTCCACGCCTACGAGGGCCTGGGCCACGGCTTTGGTCTGGGTACGGGCACCGTGGCGGAGGGCTGGATGGAGGACGCGGTGAAGTTCTGGGAGGGTCACGTTGGGGGAAGCCCCTTCCGGGACGTGGCCCCCACCGCCTGGTACGCGGAGGCGGTGGCCTTTGTAAACGAAAAGGGTTTGATGGGCGGCGTCTCGGACGCCGCCTTCGGCCCGGAGGAAGCCATGAGCCGGGCCATGCTGGTCACTGTGCTGTGGCGGATGGCGGAGCGCCCGGAAGCGGACGGCCCCATCCCGTTTTCCGATGTGCCCGAGGGGGCCTGGTATACGCGGGCCGTGGGCTGGGCCGCGTCGGCGGGCCTGATCTCCGGCTACGGGGATGGCCGGTTCGGCCCGGGCGACCCGGTGACCCGAGAGCAGATCGCCGCCATTCTCTGGCGGTATGAGGGACAGCCCTGGGCGGATGGGGGCACGGATTTTGCCGACGAGGCCGACATCTCCCCCTGGGCGGCAACAGCGGTGGACTGGGCCCGGGACAGCGGCATCCTCCATGGAAGGGACGGCAACCGCTTCGCCCCCCAGGCCAGCGCCAGCCGGGCCGAGGTGGCAGCGAGCCTCATGAACTACCTCCAGGCAAAGCAGGGTCAGCCGGAGGGGCCTGCTGTCACCCCCTCCCGGCCCGGCGGCGACACGGTGGCCACGGCGGTGGTGGCGCCCTATGAACAGCAGACGCTGTACCTGTGGGAGGAGGGCAGCGCCCCGGCGGTGACGGAGTACGCCGTCAACAACGGCAATTACAGCGACGACCCGGATTTCCGGCCCTATCTCACCTTTTACCCAGTGCCGGAGGGGACGGTTGTCAAGGGCGCGGTGCTTATCTGCCCCGGCGGGGCGTTTATGTACCGCAGCGACGGGCCGGAGGGGGTGTCGGTGGCCCAGGCGCTGAGCCAGCGGGGCTATCAGAGCTTTGTGGTGGACTACCGCCTGCGGCCCTACACTCAGCAGGAGGGGGCGCTGGATCTGGCCCGGGCGGTGCGGTTCGTCCGCGCCCATGCGGGCGAGTACGGCATCGACGAGAAGGATATCGCCGTGATGGGCTTCTCCGCCGGGGGCATCCTGGCGGGAGAGATGCTTCTCCACTGGGACGGGCTGGTGAGTCCCGCCGAATTGGATCCAGGCTACGCCCCCGACAAGCTGGATCAAGTGAGCGCCGGCGCGGCGGCGGACGGGATGATCTACTCCTTCTATGGCCGCCTCAGCGTTGGCACCACCGACGTGGAGCTACTGCGCTCCGGGGAGCTGCCGCCCACCTTCTACTGCTACGGCACCCGGGACCCCTTCTACCGCCAGTTTCTGGCCAACGCCGACGCGGCGGAGGAGGCCGGGGTGCGGGTGGAGCGGCTCCAGCTGGACGATATGCCCCACGGCTTTGGAGCGAGGGGCGGCTGGATACCGGCCTATGATGAATTCTTGACGGAAATCTTCCAAAATAATTGATGACAGGGAGGAAACAGCATGATTTACCGGGATTTTGGCAAGACCGGCCTCAAGGTGAGCGCCATCGGCGTGGGCTGTGAGTATGTGTGGACGGCGGATGAGCGGACCGTCTATGATCTGGTGCGGACGGCGGTGGACGCCGGGGTGAACTACTTCGACCTGTTCGTGGGCACCCCCAGCACCCGGGAGTACTATGGAAAAGCGCTGAAGGGCGTCCGGGACAAGGTGTATCTGGCGGGCCATTTGGGCTGCGCCGACCTGGACGGCCAGTACGTCAAGACCAGGAACGAGGCGCTGTGCAAGGATTTTTTGGATCAGTTCTACGAAAAGCTGGACACAGACTGCATCGACGTGCTGTTCCTCCACAACTGCGATGATTTCGCCGACCTGGACAACATCCTCAACGGCTGGATGTATGCCTACGCCAAGGAGTTGAAGGAAGCGGGCCGGGCCAAATTCATTGGCCTGAGCACCCACAGCACGGATATCGCCCTGGCGGCGGTGAAAAGTGGGAAGCTGGATGTGCTCATGTTCCCAGTGAACCCGCTGTTCAACCTGCTGCCCCAGGACTCGGCGGACGCCCGGATGAAGGGCCGGGAGGTACGCTCCATGACCCGGGCAGAGCGGGACGCCTACCCCACCAAACAGAAGCTGTACGAGCTGTGCGGGGAGATGGGCGTACCCATCGTAGCCATGAAGCCCTTCGCCGCCGGGAACATCCTGAAGGGCCATGAGGAAGGGCGGCTGAAGGGGCTGCTGGAGCTGACCCCGGTGCAGTGCATCAGCTATGTTCTGTCCATCCCCCAGGTGGCCTGTCCGGTGCCGGGTTTTGCCGGCGTGGACGAGCTGAACCAGTCTCTGGCCTACCTTACCGCCACCGAGGCGGAGCGGGATTTCAGCCAGATCAACGACAGTCTGGTGGGCAAATTCCAGAACCAGTGTATGTACTGCAATCACTGCCAGCCCTGCCCAAAGGGAATCGACATCGCCGAGGTGACAAAGCTGGCGGATATGGCCGGTCACGGCATGACGGACGAGCTGGTCCGGCGGTATTCCGGGCTGTCCGCCACGGCATCAAAGTGTATTCACTGCGGCGCGTGCACCAAGCGCTGCCCCTTTGGCATTGACGCCGAGGGCAATATTCGCCGGGCCGGAGAAGTATTTGGGTTTTAAGAGACCTCTAATGCAAAACTTGCGCCGCCGGAGGCGCGGCGCTTGCATTTTTCTGAAACTGTGCTATACTGTGCGTCGCGGAAAAATGCGGAAAGAAGTGTTTTACCTTGGAAGCAACAGCAAAGAGACAGTTGGATATGCTGCACGGGCCGATCTGGAACAAAATTCCACGGTTTGCCCTGCCTATCGCTGCCACCGCCATCCTGGGGCAGCTGTTCAACGCCGCGGATATCGCCGTTGTCGGGAACTTCACCGGCGAGCTGCGCACGGCGTCGGTGGCCGCGGTCAGCGCCACCAGCTCCATCATCGGCCTGGTGGTCAACCTCTTTATCGGCGTTTCCCTGGGCGCGAACGTGACCATTGCCTACGCGGTGGGGCGGGACGACAGGCAGGCCGTGAGCAGGGCCGTCCACACCGCTATCGTCATGGCGGTGCTGGGGGGCGTGTTGGCTGCGGTGCTGGGGGAGCTTGCTGCCGCGCCCCTGCTGTGGGCGCTCCACACGCCGGAGGATGTGCTCCCGCTGTCCCTGCTGTATCTGAGAATCTACTTCGCGGGCCTGCCGGTCATCCTGCTCTACAACTTTGAGGCCGCCATCTTCCGCAGCATCGGCGAGACAAAAATCCCGCTGATCGCGCTGACCCTTTCCGGGGTGCTGAATGTGCTGCTGAACCTGTTTTTTGTGGCGGTTCTCCATATGACGGTGGACGGCGTGGCCACAGCCACGGTCCTCTCCAACGCGGTCAGCGCCGCCATCCTGTACCGTTATCTCCGGCGCAGGTCGAAGGCTGTCCATGTGGAGCCGGGGCAGTTGCGCATTGACAAAAGCAGCATGAAGCGCATCCTACGCATCGGCCTGCCTGCCGGCGCCCAGAGCGCGGTGTTCTCCGTGGCCAATATCATCATCCAGGGCGCCATCAACAGCCTGGGCACCGTGGTCATGGCGGCCTCCGGCGCGGCGTTTAATATTGAGATCATCACTTACGACATCCTCAACTCCTTCAGCCAGGCGTGCACCACCTTTGTGGGGCAGAATTACGGCGCGGGGGAGATCGGACGATGCAAAAAGACGCTGGGGCTCTGTCTCGGAGAGGGAATTACGGCGTTGGTTGTGGCTATCGTGGTGATCCTGCCCCTGGGCAAGCCGCTGCTCTCTATTTTTAACAATGACCCGCAGGTGGTGGATGTGGGCTACATCCGCCTGGTGACACTGATGACCGCCCATCTGTTCAGCTTGTGCTACGAGGTGCTGTCCGGCTATCTGCGGGGCTTCGGTATCTCTCTGGCGCCCGCAGTGCTGACCATGGCGGGGGTGTGCGGCATCCGCCTAAGCTGGATCTACTTCGTGTTCCCAAAGAGCCCCACTTTCCAGACCATTATGGTGGTGTTTCCCATCAGTCTGGCCGCGACGGCCCTGCTGATGCTGACCGCAGTGCTGTGTTACCGCCCAGCCAGGCGGTTTACCCCAAGGTCAAGGAACATCTAAATATTACTTCGGCAAGCAAAGATAGGAAAGCAGGGGATGACGGAAGAAGTTGGAAACGATGTGAGCGCCGAGTAACTACCCGCCTATACAAGAGTGAGCAAATATGAGAAAATACTCCCAAAGCTTGAAAAACTGCAAACAGATAGTTGAGAGGAAGGGAGTAGAGAAGAGGACATGGGAGAGATCATGCAGGCGCGGAATGGGTATCGGATGGAGCAGTGGAGACAGATTATCCAGGATTGCCAAAAGAGCGGGCAGAGCAACAAAGCATACTGTGAGCAGCACGGGATCTCAGAAAAGACGTATGATTACTGGCTGGGAAAGCTGCGCAGGGCGGTGGTGGAACAGGCGGTGCCACAGATCATGGTATGCTCGACTTGAACCAGCTTTGGCACAGAGAAACTGAGCAGATTTATGGGAAAATCTATTGACAGACCAGCTTTTCAGGCCCTATAATGGATACAAGCTTCTTTAATGAAGAAAACCGGCTTCGGCACAACTATGTTGAGGTGAAAAGAGATGAAAAGCATTCGTAAAAAAATTACAATATGCTTAATGGCAACCGTCCTGATCGCCCTGATCGCCGTAGGGGCCGCCAGCAGCGCCCTGAGTTACCGCAACACCGTGGCCACGGTGGACCAGCTGATGAGCGAAACGGCCACTCTGGCGGCCCAGCGTGTGGAGCAGGAGTTGATCGCCTACAAAAACGTGGCCATGGATACCGGCTGCATCTCCCAGCTGTCTGACGGCGGCGTGGAGCTGGAGGTGAAGCGGGCCATCATTGACGAGCGGGTGTCCATGCACGGCTTCCAGCGCGGCAACATCATCGGCGCCGACGGCTACAGCATTTTCGACGGCAAGGATTATTCTGACCGGGAATATGTGCGGCAGGCCATGCAGGGCAACGTCTACGTGTCCGAGCCGCTGATCAGCAAGATCACCGGGGAGCTTTCCATCATGGTGGCCGCGCCCCTCTATGCGGACGGAACCCGGGGGACCGACATCGTGGGCGTGGTCTATTTCGTGCCCCAGGAGACCTTCTTGAATGACATCGTCTCCTCCATCAAGATTGGCGACAACTGCCGGGCCTACATGATTAACAAGTCCGGCGACACCATCGCCGACATCACCCTGGACACCATCACCACCCAGAACGTCGAGCGGGAAGCCCAGAGCGACTCCTCCCTGAAGAGCCGCGCCGTCATCCATGAGGCCATGCGCCAGGGCAAGACTGGCTTCGGCTCCATCCAGGCCAGCGACGGCCCCCGCTATTTGGCCTATGCTCCTGTGGGCGGCACCGACGGCTGGAGCCTGGCCGTGGCCTCCCCCAAGTCCAACTATCTGGCGGATACATATTTCGGCATTCTCATCAGCGTGCTGGTGATCGTGGTGTCTATAATCGCCTCCACCATAGTGGCTGTGCGGTTGTCCAGCAGCATCAGTGTGCCCATGCGTGCCTGCGCCGCCCGGATGAAGCTGCTGGTGGAGGGCGATCTGAAGTCCCCCGCCCCCGAGGCCGTGGGCGAGGACGAAACGGCGGAGCTGACCCGCTCCACTGCGGCCATGGTGGCGGGGCTGAACACCATCATCGACGACATCAGCTATCTGCTGGGCGAGATGGCCAACAAGAATTTTGACATCCAGTCCCCCCACCGGGACGCCTACGTAGGCGGTTTCCAGAGCATCCTTTTGTCCATGCGCACTTTGAAGCTGGAGCTGAGTGGCACCATGCGGCAGATCAACTCCGCCGCTGGGCAGGTCTCCGCCGCCAGCGGCCAAGTCTCCACCGGCGCCCAAACGCTGAGCCAGGGCTCAATGGAGCAGGCCAGCTCCATTGAGGAGCTGGCAGCCACCATAAACGACATCTCCACCAGCGCGAAAAAGACCTCCGCCGCTGCGGAGGAAGCGGGTAAATACGTGGGTCTGGCCGGCGCCCAGCTGGGTACCAGCGTAGAGTATGTCAAGGAACTGAACGCTGCCATGGAGCGCATTTCCAGCTCCTCGGAAGAGATCTCCAAGATTATCGCGGCCATTGAGAATATCGCGTTCCAGACCAATATTCTGGCGCTGAACGCAGCCGTGGAGGCCGCCCGCGCGGGTTCCGCCGGGAAAGGCTTTGCGGTGGTGGCCGACGAAGTTCGCAACCTGGCCTCCAAGTCCGACGAGGCGGCCAAGGCCACCAAGGAGCTAATCGAGAGCTCTATCGTATCGGTCTCGGAGGGCAACCAAGTGGTGGACCGGGTTACCGAATCTTTGGAGCGGACCAATGAATTGGCAGGAAACGTATCTGTTCAAATGAATGTGGTGGTGGAGGCCGTGGAGAACCAGACCACCGCCCTGGCCCAGGTCACCGAAGGCATCGATCAGATCTCCTCCGTAGTGCAGACCAACAGCGCCACCGCCCAGGAAAGTGCCGCCGCCAGCGAAGAGTTGTCAGCCGAGGCAAACAGCTTGAAACAGTTGGTGGACGGGTTTACCCTGGCTTCTGATTGACCAGCTACATCTTTTCTCGACACAGGACATGATGGGTGTAGAAGGACAAACAGATATGGTCATGAAACGCTTGCATCAGTCCAACAGAAACACTCAAACGCACTAAAAATCCAAAACAAGCAATTGCTATGAGCCTCATATCCATTTTAGAGGCTGTATTCACAAGGGTAAAAGAGCATATTTTCTACGTGTATGCCAAGCTTACGGCAAAAGAGGACAGGCTGACGAGGTTTTTGACCACGTCGCCTGTCCTCTTGATTGACCGCGCTTCGGTCTCACTTAGAGCCTTGGTTTGGTTCCCTTTCCTTTGATTCCCCAAAGCCTGCGAAACGCTAAGACGCATCCCACATCAAGTAAAAGGATCACGATGACCACTGGAATCTGCAGCCACTGCCAGCTTGCCCACACATTTCTTGTACTGGTCCCTTCACCGATTCCGTTCATGGCGTTGGAATTGACCACGGCATAGAGGTAGCGCTGTAGCGCCGTGCGCGACTGACGCTGCACTGCGGGGGTCAACTCGTTATCCTTCAGATTCCACATATTCCAGCCGGTGTTCAACCACAGGTCGTTTCCTGCGGCCAGCCCTTCTCGGATGTCGCAATAGCCAAAGTTGGGGAAAGAAGTCTGGTCGGTAATCACAAAGCCCTTGTATCCCCACTCGCTTCGCAGGATATTGGTCATAATGCCGGAGTGCCCGCCGATCCAGCGGCCGCCCACCCGGTTCATGCTGCTCATAATGCCCAGTGCGCTGCCGTCCACTACGCTGATCTCAAAGGGCTTTAGGTAGACCTGGCGTGCCGCCTGTTCATGGCAAAATACCGCCGCGCCCATCCGATTGGTCTCCTGGTCATTGAGGGCGAAATGCTTGATGGTCACGATCCCGCCCTTTTGCCCAAAACCAAGGCATTCTTTTGCCCCAAACTGCCCGGAGAGGAAGGGGTCCTCAGCATAATATTCAAAGTTGCGTCCAGACCAGGCGGTGCGATGGATGTTCATAGCGGGTGCGTACCAGACGGCGACTCCGCTGAACAGGCTGTCCTCACCCACCATGCGGCCTCGGGCCTCGGCCAGGTCCTGGTTCCAGGTAGATGCAAGCACCACCGCAGGCGGATAGGCCATGCAGTGCAGGTTTCCCCCGGCCAAGGTGCTGGATATCCCGGCAGGGCCATCTTTGTGGATGACGCCCGGCACAGTGAGCTGGGGCAGCGCGGCGGTGCCGTAACCGGCGTGCCGGATGAGGTCATAGGTCTCTCTCGCGGTGAGCTGGCTGAGCAGTTCCTCCCACCGGGGATCGTCCGGGCCCGCACCCCGCAGATCCAGCAGCTTCAGATCGCTGGACTGGCCGAACAGGGGAGTTTCCGCCGCCGTATCCTCCTCCGGCACGGAGATCTCTAATGCGGCCAGAAGGGCATCGGGGGCGGTCCAGCTGCCATCCTGATAGGTCTGCGGCCAGGTGCCTGTCCAGTCGCGCCGGGACAGGTAGCGGAACGAGCTGTCATAGGTGCGGATATCTACGTCGGCCAGCTGGTTTTCGATGGGAAAGCCAGTCGTAGTTTGACAAAAAGTGTCCACATCCATTTTTTCCTGGGTGTATGCGGCAGTGAACGCGGTATCACCGGCTGTACCATGCCCTTTTGCCGCCAGCACGTTTTCAATGGCGGCGTGTGCGTTGGAAGCGGCTGTGAAGTAGTAATCCCCGGCATCCACGATGTAGGTGCCCGCGCCGTCTGCGTCGTAGACCTTCATGGCGTCTCTGGGCACGATCACCTCGACACGCTCGGAGGCGCCGGGCTCCAGCAGGGAGGTCTTGGCAAAGCCCACCAGCTCTACTGCGGGCTTTTCGATGCCGCATTGGCGGTCATAATCTGTGTAAGGGTTTTGCAGATAAATCTGTACCACTTCTTTGCCTGCCGCAGAACCGGCATTTCGGACATTAACGGATATGTCAAAGCCATCAGCGGTCTCAGACATACGGAAATCGGACCATTCAAACTGCGTATACGACAGGCCGTATCCAAAGGGGAACTGTACCTGGGCATCATAATTGAACTGACCGGCGTTTCCCTGGCCCAGGAGCGCGTCCTCATAGCGGGTCTCATAATAGCGGTAGCCCACGTAGATATTTTCTGCGTAGACCATATACTTATTCCCGGCGTCCACCGCGCTGTTGGAAATGGTGTAGTCGCCCAGGTTGGCGGCGGCGGGGACGGACGCGGGATCGCAGGCCCAGGTATCCACCAGACGTCCGCTGGGATTTATGCCGCCGCTGAGCGCCTCGCCGATGGCCCATACGCCCTCCTGGCCCAGAGCGCCAACCCACAGGCAGGCGTCCACGTCTTCGGTATTCAAAACGGGCAGCGGCATTGGATTGGTGGCATTCAGAAGCAGGATCACGGTTTCAAACTGCTCGCCGGCCAGCTGGATCAGCGCCTCCTCCTCGGCGGTCAGGGACAGATAGTCTATGGGCAGATCCACGCTTTCGCTGCCGGAGCGGCCAATGACTACAATGGCTGCGTCACTGTAGTCTCTCAGGCTGTCCATTATCTCCTGGGTGAACAGGCTCCGGGGCGGCTCATGGGCGGCAAAATTACCAGCGCCGAGCAGGTTGGGCACCTCTTTGCGGTAGGCGGAACCGGCGCCCGTGGAATAGAAGTCCCACAAAATCGGATTGACGGCAAAGCCGGCGGCCTCCAAAACGGTTTTCAGATCTGGCGCGGCGGATGCGTCTACCGACCCGGCTCCTGCGCCGCCATAGACCAGATCCACACTGTTTTGGCTGAGCAGGCTGACCCTGGCTCCAGAGGACAGGGGCAGCGCGTTGTCCGTGTTCTTCAGCAGGACCATACCCTCCCGCTCAATGTCCCGGCAGAGGGCGGCGGCGGCAGACTGCATTTCGGCTTCGGATGCGTAGTCTGAGGTGTAGTATTCGATTCCGGCTGCGTTTGTGATCTTGACGTTGGACTGACCCAATGCCATGGAGATCATGTTGGAGTAGTTATGGGCGAGCACCAACGCGGCAGCGGTCGTGATGCTGAGCAGCACCATGACAAGGGCAAGAAAAATGGCCAGACAACGCTTTAAAACAACAGATAGGGTCTTCATGTGAATCCTCCTCTCATTGATTACATCGGGCGCCGGCCCGACGGTTATCCGCACATCTTGCTCAACCGTTGGAGGGTAACCCATTCAACAGCTCCACCAAACCGTTGATCGCGGCGGGCGTCATGGCCCCGCCGGACAGCATGGCCAGCTGCCGCAGGGGCATATCCTCCAGCATGGCGTCGATCATTTTGGTCAGATCATCCTCGCCGCTGCCCATCATCTGAGCCATATTGGCCCTGGCCTGCTGAACAAAAGCCATACCGGCGGGGGTGGCTTGGATCTCCCCCAGGGTAGAGTTGACGGTGAAGGGCCGCACGCTCCGTGCCGGAGGCACGGGATGGCCCAGAAGAGCCTCGAACTGCTCCCGGGGCGCGGGCCACTGTTTGGCGGGATCGCGGTAGGCGGGGACTTTCTCGTTCAGCGCCGTGTTGGGGGCCGCCCCCTGGACTTTGACCGCCTGTGCCAGCCGGATGTCCCGGCTGGAGGAGCCGGCCTCAATGGTGTACGTTCCGCCGTCCACCCGCCAGTCCCCGGCCTGGGCGTCGTAATAGGCGAAGGCCCGGCGATCCAGGGTCAGCTCCACCGTCTTGCTCTCGCCGGGGGCCAGCTCCACCTTGGCGTAGGCCCGCAGCTCCCGCACCGGGCGGAACATCCCGTCCGCGGGCGGGGCCACGTAGAGCTGGACCACCTCTTTCCCGGCCAGCGCGCCGGTGTTCTTCACCGTGACCCGGGCCGTCAGTCTGCCGCCCGGCGCCAGCTCCGGGGCGGACAGGGTCAGCTCCGTATACGCAAAGTCGGTGTAGCTTAAGCCGTGGCCGAAGGGGTAGGCCACCTCCTTGCGGGCTTTGTCGTAGTATCGGTAGCCCACATAGACGCTCTCCCGGTACTCCACATTGCCGCCGCTGCCGAAAAAGCCGTGGCAGGGGGTGTCCTCCAACGCCAGCGGCCAGGTCTCCGCCAGCTTGCCGCAGGGATTGGCCCTGCCCAGCAGCAGATCCGCCGCGGCGCTGCCGCCGTTCTGCCCGCCCAGGTACAGCAGCAGGATGCTGTCCACCTGCTCCCGCCAGGGCAGCCGCACCGCCGACCCGGTGCTGAGCACCGCCACGATGGGGGTGCCCGTCTTGAGCAGTTCCGCCATCAGCCGGTTCTGGTTCTCCGGCAGGTCCATGTGGGCACGGTCAAAGCCCTCGCTCTCAAAGCTGTCCGGCAGGCCCAGCATCACCACCGCCACATCCGTCCCCCGGGCGGCCTGCACCGCCTGGGCGATGAGGGCCTCGTCCACGCCGCCCTCCGCCTCAAAGCCGTTGGCATAGGTGTATTGAACCCCCCGTTCGTCCAGCGCGCCGCACAGGTTTGTGAGCTGGGTGGGGTTGATCTTGCTGGACCCCGCCCCCTGATACCTGGGATGGCGGGCGAAGTCCCCGATGACGGCCAGCTTCGCCCCTGCCGCCAGGGGCAGGGCGGAGCCCCGGCGCAGCAGCACCGCGCTCTCCCGGGCGGCCCGGCCCGCCAGCTCGTGGTGGGCCGCCTGATCGTAGGCGGTTTTGGTGTTCTGTGCCACGCGCAGGGCCAGCTCCACCATCCGGGCGGCGCAGATGTCCACCAGATTCTCGTCCAGCCGGCCCTCCCGGACGGCCTGGACGATTTTTTCGTCGTTCCCGTCACAGGGCCCCGGCATCTCCAGATCCAGCCCCGCCTTGATGGCCTCCACCCGGTCGTTCATGGCCCCCCAGTCGGTCATGATGGCACCTTCAAAGCCCCACTGGCCCCGGGGTACATCGGTCATGAGCTTCTTGTGGTCGGAGGCATAGGTTCCGTTGATTTGATTATAAGAGCACATCAGCGTCCAGGGCTGGGCCTCCTTCACGGCCTTTTCAAAGCCCGCCAGGTAGATCTCCCGCAGGGCCCGTTCGTCGATCACCGAGTTGGAGACGAGCCGGGCCTTCTCCTGGTTGTTGGCCAGATAGTGCTTCATGCAGGCTCCCACGTTCTGGCTCTGGATGCCCTCGATGAGCCCTGCGGCGCTCTCGCCGGTGAGCAGCGGATCCTCGGAGAAGTACTCGAAGTTCCGCCCGCACAGGGGGCTGCGCTTGATGTTGGCGGCGGGGCCCAGGATCACCCCCACCTCCTCGGCCCGGCACTCCCGGCCCATGGCCTGGCCGATCTCCCGCAGCAGCGCCCGGTCAAAGCTGCACGCCGTGGCCGCGGCGGGCGGGAAGCAGGTGGTGGGCACCGAGGCGTTCAGCCCCAGGTGATCCGCCGCCCCCGCCTGCTTGCGCAGGCCGTGGGGGCCGTCGGTGAGCATGAAGGATTTGACCCCCAGCCGCTCCACCGCCTTGCTCTCCCAGAAGTTTTTCCCGGAACACAGGGACGCCTTTTCCTCCAGCGTCATCTGGGCCACCAGCTCCCGCGCCTGTTCCCGCAATTGCTGTGTCATATGATTCCACTCCTTTTCCTGTTTCAGCTGATGATATTATAATAACAGATTTTAACGCGGGCGGATTGCAGATTTGTACAGCTTATTATAAAATCCGGGAGTATTTATACCTGGTTGTGCCGCCGGTAGGCCATAGGGGTCTCCCCGGTGATCTGCTTGAACACAGTCTGAAAGTGGCTTTGGGAGGAAAAGCCCAGCAGCGCTGCGATCTCGCCCAGTTCCTGATCGGTAAACCGCAGCAAGCGCCTGGCCTCCGCCGCCTTCTCCTGCTGGACGTAGCGGGTGAGGGAGATCCCGGCCTCCTGCTTGAACCGGGTGCACAGGTAGGCGCGGGTATAGCCCAGCTCTTTGGCCATCCGCTCCGCCCGGATGGTTGTGAAGATGTTCTGGGAGACGTATTGGGCGCACAGGCGGAAAAAGCGATCCGGCCCCGCCCCGGGCCCCCGGAGCCGCTCCACCCGCCGGGCGTAATCGATCATCATCTCCTGGGCCAGCCGCTCAATGGCGGCGGGATCAGTCATGAGCTCCAGTTTCTGGATGTACAGGTCGGAGGTGAGGAAGGCGTCCTGGGGGTCGAGCCCGCCCCGGATAGCCGCCCGTGCGGCAATGGCGGCGGTGCAGATCCCCATATTCCGCACCTGCCGGAGGCCGTCCTGGGCCATGCGGCCCGCCTCCACCCGGGGCGGGGCGGAGAACAGATCCCGGAGGATATCCGGCTTGCCGTCCTCGATGTAGGAGGTGACCAGCTGTTCCCAGGCGTAACTCTGCTGCACCAGCTGCTGGGCGTCATCATCGTCCGCCTCCTCCAGGCGGTGTCGGGCGTGGCTGGCGTGTACGGCCTGCTGGTTGTCCGCCGCTTGGATATCCAGCCACACCCGTTCCACCGAAAAGGGCTGGCCTCGCAGCGCCGTGACCAGGGAGGAGAGCAGCCACGCCATGCGGTGGGCACTGATGACCGGGGCGCTGCGCAGCGCCTGGGCGTAACCCTCCCGCTCCTGCACCGGGACCGACAGCAGAGCCAGCAGCTCGTCCAGCTCCCGCCTGTCTCCCCGCAGGGCACGGGTGGGGCCCAGGATTACCCGCAGCTCCGGCTCTACCGTCAGAAAGCCATAGAATTGATAGGCGGGTGTGGTGATGATCCCGGCCTCCGCATCACATTCCAGTATTTTTTGGATGTATGGCTCCACTGGGTCGGGATGCAGCGGATAGACGGAATAATAGTTGAGCGGCTCGGCATTCCGATACAGCCGTGCACCGGTGGAATACGCTTTGGCGAGGCTGCGGCATAAGGTGGCCAGGGTATCCAGGTCCATGAGATCACCAACCTTTCTGTAATATATGTACCATTTTTATAATACATTGTCAATCTGCTGTGATACTATAGCCTTATCTAACTTGATTTTAGGGGGTTTTCACATGGGAAGGAGATATGACACCGCGCTGCTGGACGCTCTTCGCCAGGGTGCGCAGGAGACTGTGAAGGACGGGGTGTCCATTTTGGTTAAGCCCATCCCGGAGGGAGGCGCGGACGGGGACATGGATCCCCGGCTGGCCAAATCCATGCGCTTCCTGCCGCTGCTGAGCCGCTTCATGCCTAAGCCCAAGGCCAATGCCACGGTGGCGGAGCAGATCGCCATGCCCCGGAAGATGTTCGGGGAGTACAAGGGCGACTACGTGGTCACCGAAGGGGTGGACACCCGGCACGTCACCGTGGAGAGCACCGACGGTCATCAGGTGCCGGTACGCATTTATAAGCGGACGAACGCCGGACAGGAGCTGCCCATGCTGGTCTACTACCATGGCGGCGGCTTCTTTGGCGGCGGTGTGGATATTGTCGAGCAGATGTGCAAGGTGCTGGTGCGGGAACTGGACTGCGTGGTGCTCAACGTGGACTACCGCCTTTGCCCGGAGGCACACTATCCCCAGCCGCTGGACGACTGCTGGGCGGCCGCCCGCTGGGCCTTCGGCCACGCGGAGGAGCTGGGCGCGGCCAGGAAAAAGCTGGCGGTCTCCGGGGACTCCGCCGGAGGCAATCTGGCGGCGGCGGTCACCCTCCGGGACCGGGAGGAGGGGACCGGCATGGTGGGGATGCAGGCCCTCCTCTATCCGGCGGTGAACGTCGCCGGGGCGCACACGGAGTTCTACCACGGGGTTGATCCCGCCAAATACCACAAGAGCAAGCGCCACGGAAAGCTGGTGGACGCCATGTATCGGATGATGGGGGCCATGGCGGGCGGCGGCAGCGGGAATATGCTGGAGGATGTGTATTTGCAGGGCCATGAAAAGCCGGAGCATATCTACGCCTCCCCCATCCTGGACAATTTCCGAGACCTTCCGCCCACGCTGCTGGCCTTTGGGGAGCACGACTTCCTAGCCTTTGAGGATTTCGCCTACGCCCGCCATGCGGTCAAAGCGGGGGTCAAGTTGAAAACCATCGTCTACCGTGGGCTGGGCCACGGCTTTGCCGACCAGATCGGCGTCATGCCCCAGGGAGAGGACCTGATGGGGGAGATTGCCGCCATGATGGGGGAGGTGCTGTGAGATGGACCGTGTCAATCCATTGCCTGCCAGACGAGTGCTGCTGGCTGCGGCGGCGGTTTTGCTGGTCATGCTGACGGTGGGCAGCTTTGCCGATTACCCCATCTCTCTGGCCCTGTACCATCCGAACAACCCGTTGGCGAGGCTGCTGGCGGGGTTTGGGGAATACCCAGCGGCGCTGGGTCTTTCCGCTGCCGGGGCTATGCTGCTGTCTGCCCGAAACAGGGAAAAGCGGCTGACTGGTGCGCTGCAATCGATTGCCGGCTGCCTGTCCATCCTGCTCGGCGGGGTCATGGCCGCAGTGCTGCCCACGGGATATCTGGATATCCCGGTTTGGCTGGCGGTCCTCATCGGTGTGGGATGTACGGGGCTGACGGTCTGGGAAATGCTGCTCCTGTGCCGGGGTGCGGACCGCGGAATTGTGCTTCGGACAGCGGGAACGTTCCTGCTGGTGATTTTCGCGGATATCCTGGTGGTGAACCTCATCAAGATTCCATGGGGCAGGGCCAGGATGCGGTTGGTGGCCAGCGATTCCCGGGCGTACTTCATGCCCTGGTGGCAGCCAGGCACCGAACTGCGGGATGCCCTGGTGGCGGCAGGGGTGGCAGCGGAGGAATTCAAAAGTTTCCCCTCCGGCCACTCGGCAAATTCATCCTGCCTGATGCTGCTGTCACTACTTCCCATACTCCGTCCCCAATGGAGGTGCCGGCAGAGCGCTCTCTTTTGCGCTGGCTTTGGCTGGGCGCTGGTGGTGGCGGTTTCCCGCATCGTGATGGGGGCGCATTACCTGTCGGATACAGCTGTGGGACTTACCGTGGGGCTGGCAGCGACAGCGGCAGTTTGCTGCCTACTGTTTCCAGTAAAAAGAACGGCAGAGACCCTTTCGCTGTGAGCCAGCGGTACACGGCGGGGCTGGGGCCACCCCAACAAGCATTTTTGCCTTGCAAAAATCGCAAGCTTTATACACTCGCCCTGCCTGACGCCGCCTTCCCTTTGTGCAAAATGCCTCATGTGCGGAACGCACAATTTTGTGAATAAAGCCCTTTGAAAAATGTGCAAATTTATGACATAATGGTTTCATAATAAGAAATGGAGGACCATTTATTATGAAACGCATCAAAGCGGCCTGCCTGGAACAGACCATTCACTTCCAACTGAAAGACGGAATCTCTTCAGAGCTGGCCAAACAGCAGGTCCGGCAGGAGTATGAATCCTACAAGGCGCAAATGGACCGGCATCGGACGCAGTACAAGATTGTAGAAGAGGGGGAACAACCCGACGGCTCCTTAATCATCAAAGTAAAAAAGCAGAACAACGCCCAGCCTGTGGGCAGCTACCTGGACTGAACGCTATGTATGAAGTTGGATCGCTGGTCCTATATGACAAGAAAGGCGTTTACAAGGTTGAAAGCGTGGGGGCGCCGCCGGTTCGGGGGACCACCGGCGATTATTACAAGCTTTGCGCCCTATTTTCTAACAGCAATGAGGTCATCTATGCACCAGTGGACACGATTTCCTCCATGCGCCCCCTCATCAGCAGCGGCGAAGCGGCACATTATTTGGAGCTGTTTTCTCAACTGGAACCCCATGTATTCCAGTCTAGTAAAACGATGGAACTGACTGCCCATTACCAAACTATGCTTGCCTCTCGCAAGGTGGAGGACTGCCTGCTTTTGATCAAGGAGATCCATGCCAGACAGAGGGAAATGGTCCGGCAAAAGAAACGGCTGGGAAAGGCGGACACCCAATATTTGAAGCTGGCGGAAAAATTGGTCTGTGAAGAATTTGCTGTTGTGTTGGATACCACGCCGGATTTGATCCGGGAGCGCCTGCACGCAGTCACGGAGTGTAAAGCTACCGCTTAAATAGGGCGGCGTAAATGTTACGGCAGGGAGCCGATAGGCCCCCTGCCGTTTTTCGTCTTCACATGTGGCTGATGCAGCCGCAGATCAGCTCCGCCGTTTTCTCCGGCCCGATGGAGCTGTCCACGCTCAGCTCATATTGGTGGGGATCGCCCCACTCGTGCCCGGAAATACTCTTATAATAGGAACCTCTGGCGCTGTCAGAGCGGGCGATGCTCTTTCTGGCCTCCTGTGACCCGTCGCCGTACATCTCCATCACCTTTTTCACGCGGTACTCCTTGGGCGCATGGATAAAGATACGGACCACATGATCCCGATTCCGTAAAACGTAGTCCGCCGCCCGGCCCACGATGACGCAGGAACCCCTGTCAGCAATCAGGTTGATAGCCTTGTCCTGGGCAATCACGGCCTGCTGGACAGCACTGGTGCTGAGATACAGCTCCTGCATGACGGCGTTTTCGTCAGAGTTGATGCGGTCGATAAACTCCTTGGCCAGACCGCTCTCCTGGGCAGCCAGGGCGGTCATCTCCTTGTAGTAGCAAGGAATGCCCAGCTTTTGCGCCACAAGCTGGCCAACCCGCTTCCCGGCGGTGCCATGCTCCCGGGCGATGGTGATGATGACGCCGGGACGGGACGGCTGAAGGACGGATTGAGGCTGCGCGGGCTGGCCGTCCTCCGCCTTCAGCTGGTTCCAGAGGCGGAGCATCACAACCGCTGTCACCGCAATGGCCAATACGTCCGCAATGGGTGCGCCCCAGAAAATACCGGTGACGCCGGCAAATATCGGAACGATCACGGAGAACACGATCAGCAGCACATCACGCAGGAAGGACAGCGGCACCGCCGCCTTGGCGTGGCCGATGGACTGCAGGAAGATGGCGCACACCTTCTGTACGCAGGTGAACAGGATCAGGGACAAATAGATTCGCAGGCAGGGCACCGCGAACTGGAGATACAGCTCGGGATCCATGGCGGCTGCCCCCTGTGTACCCGCCGCGCCGAACATTTGGATAAATGCCTGGGGGAACGCCTGAAACAGCACGGTGCAGATCAGGCAGACGATCACAGTCCATTTGATCATCAGTTTTAGCAGCTCCCGCACCCGGCTCAGCTGTTTCGCGCCGTAGTTGTAGCCCACGATGGGCTGGGCCCCCGCGGCGATGCCGATGGCGATGTTTAGCACGATCTGGAACAGCTTCATGATGACCACGAAGGCGGCCAGGGGAATGTCCTCGCCGTAAGGGGACAGGGCGCCGTACTTCACCAGCAGGATGTTGTTGACGATGGTGATCACCACGATGGACAGCTGCGTGAGGAAGCTGGACGCGCCCAGGGCCATGACCTGCTTCAAAAGAACCGGGGCGGGGCGGAAGCTGGCCAGGGAAATCCGAAATGTCTTGCTCTTGGCGAGATAGGCAGCGCAGATGCAGAAGCTGACAAACTGCCCCAGGATGGTGGCGTAGGCCGCGCCCTGGATGCCCAAATCCAGCACGAAAATGGCCACCGGGTCGCCGATGATATTCAGCACCGCCCCCACCAGCATGGCGCCCATGGCGTACTTGGGACTGCCGTCCGCACGGATGATAGAGGCCAAGGTATTCTGTACCAGGGCCAGTGGCATCATGGCGTAGATGATGAAGCCGTAGTCGTGGGCCAGGGACAGGTTGGCGTCCGTGGCCCCGATGAGCCGCAGAAGGCCGTCCCCGCAGCCGTAGCTGATGAGGATGATGGCCAACCCGCCCAGAAAGGAGAATAGGATGCTGTTGCCCACGCTGCGGTGGATGTTTTCCGTCTCATTTTTCCCCAGGGATACGCTGAGGGAGGCCGCCGCGCCATCCCCGAAGAACAGCGACACGCCCCAGCCGATTACCGTGATGGGGAAGATCACCCCGGTGGCGGCGTTGCCCAGATAGCCCACGCCGTTGCCCACAAAAATCTGATCCACGATGTTGTACAAACAGGAGATGATGAGGGAAAAGATGCAGGGGACCGCAAATTTTAGCAGAAGTTTTCCGGGCTTTTCCGTTCCAAGATAGCTGGATTCTTGCATAAGATACTTCCTCCTTCGATTGCGTACGGACAAAAAGGGCATATGCCAGCGCATATGCCCTTTCAAGCCAAGCGACACACGCGAAGCATTACCGTACCGTGATCAGGCTTACGTGCAATGCACTGCGTGTGTCGTTGAATGTCCGTATTGAATTGACAGGATTTAGTTTATCAGAAGTTTTCCCAGGATGCAAAGGTCAATTTTCACAAAGTTTAGGGCTTTTTGCCCCGCCGGAATCCAGCGTCCGATACGTGTACCAAATGACGATTACGCAAATTGCAAATGTCAGCAGATCGGAAACCGGCATGGAGTATAGTACCCCGTCCAATCCGAACCACAGGGGGAGCAGCAGGGCGAACCCTACTCCAAACAGCACCTCCCGCACCATGGAGATGGCGGTGGATGCAAAGGCCCTGCCCAGAGATTGCAGATAGATAAACGTGCCTTTGTTCACCGTAGCCAGCACCATCATGCAGAGATAAACGCGGAAGCACTTTACAGCATAGTCTGTATAATACACGCTTTCATTGGCCGCACCGAAAATTCCGATGAGCTGATGGGGAAACAACTCCACAATCAACAGCGCCGCCGTCCCAACAATGGCCTCTGCCGCCAGCAGACGGGTGAATAGAGACTTGGCCCGGTCCCTGCGGCCCGCCCCGATGTTGTAGCCCACCACGCCATCAGCCTGCCCAGCCGCTCTGTTTCCAAAAAAGAATTCGCTTTTTGTTCCATGGACTGTTTCCTCCTCTGAGCATGAGAAAGCGCCCGGCGAGAAGAGCTGGACTTATGCCTTCAGGCCGCGCGCTTTCTGGTGTTGATTTTTAGGAATAATAATAGCAACGTGCAGCGGTCAACCGGATTTACGCGGTGACGCTACACGTTGCGTTTAAAATATAGCAGATATAAGGCCGAAAAGTCAAGATAAATTTTCCGAAACAGAAAGCCGCATACTGCTTGCGGGCGATAATCCTTTGGCCGCGCGGCCCAACCCAATTTTGTATACCATAATAGGAAGTAAGGTTTGCCGGTTCATCTGGGGGCCTGTCAATCACACTGCAAATGGGCCTTGATGTTCGCAAGCACCTTTTCGCTCAACAGGCCGAACGCCTCACGGGTGCGGCCCGCAGAGGTGTCGATGCACAGGACATTCTCCAGCTTCAGCAGGGCAGGGTCTCCCAGTGCGCCCACCGTGTCACAGCAGAACAAATTACGGGAGTCGTTCAGCCAGCTTCTCAGTGCCGCCAAGTCCGCAGCGGGACCGATGGAGGTGTTAAACATGACCTTGTGTGTACCGAGCCGGGCAAACTGCTCCTCATGCAGCAGAATCACATTTTTGTTCAGGCAGGTGAACACCACCTCGCATTCTTCCAGCAGCTCCTCCAACGGCTGATAGCGAATTCCCCCGCGTTCGGCCTCCGGCTTGCGCGTTCTGCTGAAATACCGCACGTCCGCGCCCATATAGCGCAGCGCGTCCGCGATCATTCCCCCAGAGGTCCCCAGCCCGATCACACCGACGCGCAGCCGGGTCAGCTCGCGGGGGAGTTCCTCCCAGCCGGGCCGCCCGCCGAAACCATGCAGGATCTCGATCAGCTGCCAGAGGACATATTCGACCACGCCTCGGTCGCCATAATCACGGATGCCCCTCACGTCGACGCCCCGGGAGCGGGCATAGGGAATGTCCACATTGGCGCTCTCCTCAGAGTAGAGCGAACAGCACATCCCCACATAGCGCAGATTGGGGCACTGCTCCATGGCCGCGCGGGTCAGGCGGGAGGTATAGCTGAGCAGAACCGCGTCCGCGTCCTTGATCCGCGCGGCGATCTCCCCATCGCTTTGGGGGATATCGGGATAGAGGACAACCTCCCGAGCATACCGATGTAACTCCTGTTCGGCCTCTGGAACCAGACTGACTGGCTCAATGGCAACAATTTTTGAAAACATAGCAGACCCTCCCAATCAGAGAATGGGCGAAGCGAGGCTGCGCAGCAGCGATACTACGCTCCAGCCGGCAATGGCGGACGTGCGGGAATAGACATCGACAACGGCCTTGACACCATCGATCTCAGCGGTAATTCGGTGGTCGTCTCCGATAAAACCCGGCACACTGATGATCTCGGCGGTGGCGCTGTCCGGGCCCGTTGTGGTCAGCGACGCAGCTACCGCAACGTTTACCTTGGTGGGCAGTACGCCGATTGCCTCGGCGGCGGTCCCGGAGAGCACACTGGACTCTTCCGTGCCGGTGAGCAGCCCCTCCCGAAACACCGGCGTGTCTTTCAGGGACTGCGGACCTTTGCGGGTGACGATCCCGGCCGTCTCGGGCAGGCCCTGGGCCCGCGCCATCAGGGAGATTGTGCGCAGGACGTCAAAGCCGCCCACTGCCCCCGACGCAAGATGCACCTTTACGCCGTTTTCAAGGGCTGCCGCCTCGACCTGAGCCCGGAACGCCTGGTCCGCCAACGCTCCGATGGAGACAAGCACCAGATTTGCCCCATGGCGGAGGACCGGCAGGGCCATTTCCTTCGCCATTGCAACAGAGGCCGTCTCCACCACATAGTCTGGCTGGAGGGACAGCAGCTCGTCCAGGGACGCGCATACCTTACATCCGATCTTTTTGGCCAACGCCGCTGTTTTATCCATAGTCCGGCTGAACGCACCCGTCAGCTGATAGCTTTCCAGGAATCCGGCGGCATATGCGTCCGCCACGATGCCGCCCAGGAATCCGCAGCCCACCAGGGCAAGTTTCTTTTGTTCCATGGATTTCTTCCTCCCATATTTTTAATTGCCTTTACAATATATCACAAAGCACGTTTATGTTCCACTACTTTTTCCTCTTGTGTGCGCACCTGTATGCAGAGAAGTTCGCTATAGTCCTTCCTATCTTTTTGAGTGACGGGTAATGGGTCGGTATATACCGAACTCCACATGCTGGCGGCTGACTTCCCGCCGGCCGGCTCGGTCCTGCGATGGACGTGTGCCGTCAGCACATTGCCTCCAAGCCCCTGTTAGGCAGTCTTATCCTCGTTCCAGAGACAACCGTGATAGCTTGCAGACCGTCACCCTGCCTGAAACGATAGGCGCTTCCTATTGGAAACGGAAGCCAAATGATGATAAAGTTAGAACAAATCATGATGCCGTCCCAAAGGAGCGTGTGCTTTTCATGGTAAAGCAGGTCTGGAACAACCCGACTGTGTACTGTATTGAGGTTGACCTTCCGCAGAATCCTCTGCACAATTTAAATGTCTACGTGATCTGTACTCAAGAGCGCAATCTTGTCATTGACACCGGCTTTTGCCGCCCGGAATGCCGGGAGGCCCTGTGGTCAGGGATCGGGGAGCTCGGATTAAATCTGTCCAGGACAGCGCTCTTTTTGACCCACCTCCACTCCGACCACACCGGACTGGTATGGGATTTTGTGGACCGGGGCATTCCCGTGTACATGGGGCGTATTGATCTGGGGTATCTCTCCGGGCCCCATCAAATGGACCATTTGGCACTGTTGGAAGAAATGTTTGGGATAGAGGGCTTCCCACCGAAATATCTGGCTTTGCAGTCTACGGAAAATCAGGGCCGCATCTATGCACCCAAACCCGGTTTTCCCGCAATTCCGTTGAACCACGGAGACAAAATCCCCATGGGCGGCTTGGATGTGACCGTGCTCCACACGCCGGGCCATACCCCAGGCCATATGGTGCTTTATCTTCCAAAAGAACAGTTGTTGTTCTCCGGCGATCACATCCTGTTCGACATCACTCCAAACATCAGCGTCTGGCACCAGGTCCCCCACTCGCTAGAGGATTATTTTGACAGCCTGGGCATGATCCGCACCCTTCCCATCCGCGCCACATTTCCGGCGCACCGTTCCACGGAAGGAGACGCCCACCAGCGCGTGAAGGAGCTGCTGGTGCACCACGCTCAACGGTTGGCAGAGATATACGAAACGGTCGCCGCCCATCCAAACAGCACGGCCTACCAAATCGCGGGAATGATCAAATGGTCGGCGCGGGGACGGGCCTGGGAGGAATTCCCATCCCATCAGCGATGGTTTGCCATGGCGGAAACGCTTGCGCACCTGTACAATCTGGTGGACAAGGACAAAGTGTGCCGGACGCGGCGGTCCAGCCGGATCTTATATCATACCAAAGCGCCCCTGTGAATCCCACAGGAGCGCTTTGCCGGTCCGACACTATTTTTTGATGATTAAAGCGATAAAAACCAATGGATCCAATCCAGTACAGGTAATTCCGTGACGGCCGCCGTCTTCACAGAAAAATAGACTGCCTGCTTTCGCAGGAATGGCTTTGTCATGGTCGCGATAGCTTCCTTCCCCGGAAAGCACGTAGTAGGTTTCCGTCTCTCCGTGATGTTCGTGGTCGTCCAGCGATTCACCGGGGAAGATGGTGACTTTGGCAAACAAGCCAAGTTTGTGATCCATCTGCTGCTTATTCAGCAGTTTTTCCACTTGCATATGGGTTTGTCCTTTCACATTTCATATTAAAAAGCAAACACAAAGCCGACATAAGGACAGGAAAAGGTTGGATGGCGGAAACGCTGCCCAGCCTTTTCTTGATCATAGGATCAGAGTTGATAGGACCAGAACGCCGCCACATAGTCGATAAAGCTCTCTACCACCGGCGTTTTGTATCGGTCCCGGTGAAACACCATGTAGACCATGTGGAAATCGGCCGGGACCTGAGCGAGAGGAATCAGCGAAATGTCGTCAAACATACGGACCCTGGGCGTATCCAGAAGGATGGCCACATAGTCGCTGAGCTGGCAGATCCCGTACATGGATTCCTCGTTCCCGTAATGGTGGTCCGCCGACAGGTGGTGCTGGGCCAGAAGCTTTTGGATGTCGCGGCCAATGGGCTGCTCCAGGTGATAGGAGATCAATTTATGCCCCGCCAGGTCGGAAAAGTCCAGAGATTCGCGGTCGTCAAGGGGATGCCCCCGCCGCACCGTAGCCGCCAGCAGCTGGCACAAGATGGGGACAAAAAACAGATCGCTCCCATCGGGCACATGGGAGCAGAACCCCACATCCCACTCACCCCGGCGGATACGCTGAATGATCTCGTTCGTTTGGGCTTCAAAAATGTTGACCTTCACCGCGGGACCCTTCAAGTCCCGGAAGGCCAGCAGGACCTGGGGAATGAAGTCGGATTGAATCGTGGGGATACAGCCGATATTGACGGTGCCGCTCAGACCTCCTCCGTATTCCTTGGCCTTCGCCACGCCCTTGTCCAGGGTGCGCAGGGCCACAGAGACTGTGTCGTAGAATTCCTTTCCGTACTTGGTGAGGACCACGTTCCGGCCGCTTTTTTCGAACAGCGCAATGCCCAGCTCCGCCTCCAGGGAGCTGATGGCGCCGCTGAGGCTGGGCTGGGTGATATAGAGTTCTTTCGCGGCCTTGGTGTAGTGCTGAAGCTCGGCCAGCTTGCAAAAATAGTACAGGTGCGCGAGATTCATTCAGAGCCCCTCCCTTGTCACCCACAGGACTCGCCGCGGCACGGAACGATAGGTGCGGCCTATGGTTTCGCGCCGCCTTGCAAGGCGCTTCCGATTGGACGCGGCGGGCATATGCGGGTACAATATTGTTCGTCAACACAAGGGACTCATTTCCAGATGTCAGTCCCATTATAGCAGAGAAAACCTCAAATTTCAAGACAAAAGGGGAGTCAAATCATGAAGTTGTCCGAAAAGCAATTCCAAGACTATCTGCTCCAGATCCGCGCCCTGGCCGAGGGTCCCTTCGATGAGATGCAGAAGGAGATTGAGGTCACCAACAAGTTCCCCGCCGAGTTCTATGACCTGGCCATCAAGAACGACCTCTACCGATTCTCCCTCCCCGAGAAGTACGGCGGGTGGGGCATGTCCGAGCTGGAGATCCTGAAGGTCCAGGAGGAGTTCTCCCGCGGCCCCGGCGGTATGCGGATGCACCTGCACTACGCCGCCGACATGAACTGGCGCATTCTGGACGACTACGGCAGCGACGAGCTGAAGGCCGAGTACATGGATAAGTTCCAGGACAAGACCATCTTTACCTGCTTCGCTCTGACCGAGGAGACCGGCGGCACCGGCGCCGACCTGCACACCACCGCCGTGCGCGATGGCGACGACTACATCCTCAACGGCGAGAAGTGGCTGATCTCCCACACCGACTGCTGCGAGTTCGCCTACGTGTTCGCCGTCACCAACCCCGACAGCGACAAGGACGACCGCCTGTCCGGCTTCTTCGTCCCCGTGGACACCCCGGGCTACGAGGTGGTCCCCATGCCCCACATGATGGGCTGCCGCGGCGCCGGCCACACCGGCCTGAAGTTCACCAATATGCGCCTGAACAAAAAGTACCTGCTGGGCAAAGAGGGCCAGGGCCTGGAGATCGCTCTGCACTCCCTGTCCGTCTCCCGGGCCCACATCGCCGTGTCCAACCTGGGCATGGCCCAGCGCATGCTGGAGATCAGCATCAAGCGCGCCCAGGACCGGGTCACCTTCGGCAAGCCCATCATCTCCCGTCAGGCCATCAAGATGAAGATCGCCGAGATGTCCACCTGGATCCACGCCCTGCGCACCATGGTCTACGACTTCGGCAAGGACTATGACAACGATCCCCACGGCGAGTACATTGAGGAGAAGGCCGCCATGTGCAAGCTGTTCAGCATTGAGACGGTGAAGATGGTGTCCGACGAGATGCTGGAGATCTTCGGCGGCGTGGGCTACTTCGAGGACAATCCCTACGGCCCCGTGGAGCGGCTCTACCGCGACTGCCGCGCCATGTTCCTGGAGGAGGGCGCCCCCACCGTCCAGCGCATCACCATCGCCCGCAACACCGTCAAGCACGGCGGCGCGCTGAAGTATCTGGACTGACCGTCCGGCCCACAGCACCGACAACATAAGACTGCACGGCGCGGCCGCCCCTCCCAGAGACTGCGGGGAGGTGGCGGCCGCGCCCGTATCATTGGCAGACAGACAGGAGGGAATGCGGCGTGAAGCCTATGGAACATGTCAAGGTGGTGGAGCTGTCCACCTATCTGGCGGCGCCCACCGCGGCGAGAGTGCTGGCGGAGTGGGGCGCGGACTGCATCAAGATCGAATCTCCCCAGGGCGACCCTGCCCGCACTCAGGGTGCGGTATTCAATATGCCCTATAGCGACGAGGAAAATCTGGCCTTTGACGTGGCCAACTTCAACAAGCGGTTTGTGACGCTGAACCTGAAAAGCGAGACGGGGCTGGAGGTGGCCTACAAGCTGCTGGCCGAGGCGGACGTCTTCGTCACCAGCGTGCGCACCAAGAGCCTGAAAAAGATGGGCCTGGACTATGAGACGCTGAAGGAGCGTTTTCCCCGCCTGGTCTTTGCCCAGGTCCTGGGCTACGGCGAGCAGGGCCCGGAAAAGGACAGCGCGGGCTTTGACGTCACCTGCTACATGGCCCGGGGCGGCGTGTTCGGCACCACGGTGAACCGCGGGGACGCCCCTATGATCCCCACCAACGGCTTCGGGGATTTCCAGGTGTCCCTGGCCCTGGCGGGGGGCGTGGCCTCGGCGCTGTTCAACCGAACCCGCACCGGCCTGGGCGACAAGGTGACGGTGAGCCTCCACCACGCGGCGGTGTTCGCCCTCAGCACCGGCATTATCAGCGCCCAATACGGCAATCCCTATCCCAAAAGCCGCAGGGAAGTGGTAAACCCCTTCAACAACGTCTATCACACCAGCGACGACAAGTGGGTGGTTATCTGCTGCCCGGAGTACGACCGGGACTTCAACAAGATCATGCGCCTCATCGGCCGGGAGGATCTGGTGGACAGCCCGGAGCTGTCCAACTGCGCCCAGGTCAATGCCCGGGGCGAGATCTGGAAGGTGGTGGACGTGCTGGACGAGGCGTTTGGGAAAATGACCCGCAGCGAGGCCATGTCTCTCTTCAAGAGCGCGGACCTGCCCTGCGAGTCCGCCAACGAGCCGCTGGACATCTATGAGGATGAGCAGTGCTGGGCCAACGATATCCTGTGCCGGTACCCCTATCCCCAGGGCGGGAGGAACTTCGCCACCAACCCCGTCCGCTTTTCCTCCCTGGGCACCCCGGACTACTTCTCCGGCGGGAAGCAGGGCTCCGCCACCGAGGAAGTGATGACCGCGCTGGGCTACACTCAGGAGCAGGTGGACGCGGCCATTGCCCAGGGCGCTGTGGAGGGCAGCAAGAACCTCAAGCGGCTGTGAGCGAGGCTTACAGCCGCGGGGAAGGGGGAGAGCCACTTGAAAATAGCGGCGAGGATCGACCCGGAGCGGCAAAGGTACTATACCCGGCAGGGCTGGTGGGGGACGCGCACCCTGTTAGACCACTGGAATGAGACGGTTCGGCAGTACGGGGACAGACGATATGTCTGCGGCGACAACGGCGTGTGGCTCACCTACCGCCAGGTAGACGATTACGCGGGCCGTCTGGCCGCGTATTTGAGGGAAAACGGCGTGGAATGCGGCGATGTAGCCGCCATACAGCTTCCCAACTGGAGCGCCTACTGCGTCGCGTATGTGGCCGGATTAAAAGCGGGCGCGGTCCTTCACCTCATTTCCCGGAACACGGAAAAGTCGGAGCTGGCGGACCTGCTGACGCGGTCGGGCGCAAAGGCCCTGATCTGTCCCACCAGCTTCCGAGGGCTGGATTACGAGGCGATGCTGTCGAATTTCCGCAGGGACATCCCCTCTCTGCGGTGCGTTGTGCTTGCGGACGAACTGGAGCCGGCCCGCAGCGGCCATGCCACCCTGACTCAGGTGCTGAAAACCTGCCGGCCATTGGACACATCTCCTGAGGTTGATTCCAATGACGTGGCGGCGCTGCTGAATACCTCGGGGACCACCGGGTCCCCCAAGATCGTCATGATCACCCACAACAACATCCTGTTCAGCGAGACGCAGTTTAACCGAGAGCTTGGCGTCACCGAAGACGACATCATGTTTATGCCCGCGCCGCTTCACCACGCCACCGGCTTCCACCACGGGCTGATCGCGCCCATGCTGACCGGCGCGGGGGTGGTCCTCCAGCAGCGGTTCCAGCGGGAGCAGGCGGTCCGGCTCATCCTCCGGGAGCAGTGCACCTATTCCATGGGGGCCACCCCCTTTGTCTATGACATCCTCCAGGAGATGGAGCGAACCGGGGTCCGCCTGCCCAGCATGAAATTTTTCCTGTGCGGCGGGGCCCATGTACCCCGGAGCCTGGTCCGGCGGGGGATGGACCTGGGCCTTCCCATCTGCGAGGTCTACGGCTCCACCGAAAGCCCTCCCCACGCCTTTGTCCCGGTGGCGGAGGCCGAGAAGCTGGCCGGCTCCATCTCAGGCCGCCCCATGGGGGGCGTGGAGGTGCGGCTGGTGGACGACAACGGGCGGGACGTGCCGCCGGGGGTGAAAGGCGAGGAGTGGTCCAGAGGCCCCAACGTGTTCGTGGGCTACCTGGGGGACCAGGCCGCCACCGACCAGGTGCTCCATGCCGGCGGCTGGTTTGCCAGCGGCGATTTGTGCGTGGGGGACGAGGCGGGGAACCTGCGTGTGGTGGGCCGGAAGAAGGAGATCATCATCCGGGGTGGCGAAAACCTGTCCATCCACCGCATCCGGGAGACGCTGGAGGGCTGTCCCGGCGTGGCGGACTGCGCCGTGGTGGGCAAGCCCGACCCCCGCTTTGGGGAGCGGATCTGCGCCTGCGTAGTGCCGGAGGAGGGGCGGACCGTGACCCTCCAGGACCTGTTGGGCTATGTGTCCGCCAACCATGTGCCCAAGTACCTGTGGCCGGAGATGGTGGAGATCGTGGACGCCATTCCCCGCACGGAGAGCGGGAAAATCAAGTGCTGTTCGCTGCTGCAAGAGATCCAGGCCAGAGGCCGGGAGGAAGCGAATGACCGATGATACATCAGGAGTACGGACCCCGGCGCAGCCGGACCACCCGCAAGCCCTCCGTCACCTGCCCGAAGACCACCTTTTACCGCTGCCCCCGCTGCGGACGGCTTTTCCAAGAGCTGGACCGGCGGGAGGAAGGGGATGATCCATGCTGCTGCGGCGGGGCCATGGAGCGTCTGGAGCCCGTGGCGCTGGAGGACCTGCCCGACAGCGTGTCCCTGGACTACCGCATTGTGGGCGGCTTCAACAACAACGCGGTGCAGTTCTTCTGGCAGGACACGGCCGGGGGAAACCGTCTGGAATGGGTCTATCTGCGCACCTTTACCGGGGGCTGTATCAAATATCCGCCGGAGAAGAAGCGGCCCCCCATCATCTTCCCCCTGGCGGACGAGGACGCTTACGCCTACTGCGACCAATCGCCCTGCCTGGAGTGTGTCTTCCGCTGCAAGCGGGGCTTCATCCTGTATGCGTACCTGTCCGGCGTAGGGTTGGCGGAGCTTCCCATTGACCGAATGGACCCCTACTGGCAGACAAAGCCCTCATCCAATTAGATAGGAGGAACTAGCTTGAATTCAGAACAAAAACGCTGGCGAAGCTTTATCATCGCCCTGTTTATCCTGCTGTTCGGCGGCTTTCTCTACGCCTGGAGCGTGGTCACGCTGCCCCTGGAGCAGAAATACGGCTGGAGCAGCTCGTCCATCTCGCTGGCCTATACACTGAACTTCCTGGTCACGGCTCTGGTCACCCTGTTCGGCGGGAAGCTGAAAAGCCGGATGGGCATCCGCCGCACCGTCCTGGCCGGAGGCGTCTTCACCGGCGCGGGCCTGGTGCTGTGCAGCATGATGCGCGGGCAGATCTGGGAGCTCTATCTGGGCTTCAGCGTATTGTACGGCATTGGCGTCGCCTTCATCTCCCCCGCCCTGGTGTCCTACTGCGTGCAGCTCCTCCCCGGGCGGTCCGGCCTGGCGGGCGGGGCCTCCAGCGGGGCCTTTGCCCTGGGGGCGCTGATCTGGGCCCCTGCGGCCACCAAGATCCTGGCGTGGAAGGGCGACGTCTCCGCTTCCTTCCTCTATCTGGGCATCCTCATGATGGTGCCCATTGTCGTCCTGTCCTTCTTCCTGACGGAAGTCTCCGCAGAGCCCCAGGATGAGCGGGAGGAGGAAAAGAAACCCGCCGCGCAGGGCGGCCTGCTGTGCATGGGGCGGGGCGAGATGCTGCGCACCGGGGCCTTTTATGCCATCGCCGTCACCTTCGTCCTGGGCCTGGCCTGCGGCGCCATGGTCATGTCCTATGGTGCGCCCATCCTGAAGATCACCTTCCCGGAGGTGACGGACGAGACCACCGCCCTGCTGGTGGGGGTGTTCTCCATCATGTCCGCCGTGGGACGTATGTTCTGGGGCACCCTCTCAGACAAGCTGGGCAAGCTGAAAACCCTGCTGCTGCTGTGCGTCGCCACCGGCGTATCCATGGCGGTGCTCATCCTGGTGTCCAGCCTCCCCCTCTATATCGCCATGCTGGTGCTGGCCACGCTGTGCTACGGCGGGTTTGCCTGCATCGTGGGGCCCCTGACCTCCGAGGTGTTCGGCCCGGAACACTTTGACGAAAACTATTCCGCCATCTATCTGGTCTACACCATCGCCAGCCTGATCGGCCCGGTGATGATCTCCGCCGTCCAGGAGGCCACCGGGGCGCTGTCGGGCGCGTTCGTCGCCGGGCTGGGCTTCTGCGTAGCTGGGGCGCTGCTCTGTGCGGGCCTGCTCCGCTGGGCGAAGGGGAAGCGGGCAAAGGCGCAGCAGCACTAAACAAAAAGCAAAAACATAAAATTATATAACCAGGAGGAATTACCCATGGGACATATTATGACTGAGGAGCAAAAAGAACTGGTCAAGATGGTGCGCGATTTCGCGCAGAAGGAGGTCAAGCCCCGGGCGGCGGAGTTTGATGCCACCGGCGAGTTCCCGCTGGAGCTGCTGAAAAAGACCTTCGACATGGGCCTGCACATGCTGGAGTTCCCCGAGGAGGTGGGCGGCATGGGCCTGGACTTCCAGACCACCGCCATGATGTTCGAGGAGCTGGCCAAGGCGGACGCGGGCTTCGCCATCTCCCTGGTGACCACCTTCGTGGCCTTCCGCACGGTGATGCAGTCAAGCACCGAGGAGCAGAAGCAGCTCTTTGTGGATAAGATCGCCCCCGGCGGCTTCGGGGCCTTCTGCCTGACGGAGCCGGACGCCGGTTCCGACGCCGGGGCCATGCGGGGCACCGCCGTCCGGGACGGGGACGAGTATGTGATCAACGCCAACAAGTGCTTCATCACCACCGGCCAGTATGCCGACATCTATGTGGTCATGGCCTCCACCGATAAGAGCAAGGGCTCCCGGGGCATTTCCGCCTTCATCGTGGAAAAGGACCGCCCCGGCATCACCGTGGGCAAGCATGAGGATAAGCTGGGCCTTCGCCTGTCCAACACCTGCAATGTGAGCTTTGACGATGTGCGCGTCCCCGTCAGCCACCGCATCGGCGCGGAGGGCGAGGGCCTCAAGAGCGCCCTGGGCGCACTGAACATCTCCCGGGCCTTTGTGGGCACCCTGGCGGTGGGCATCTGCCAGGCGGCCATCGACGAGTGCCTGAAGTACGTGCAGGAGCGCAAGCAGTTTGGGCGCCCCATCGCCGATTTCCAGCTGGTGCAGGGGATGCTGGCCGACATGGAGATCCAGACCGAGGCCGCCCGGCAGCTGGTCCAGTACTCCATGCGGCTCATCGACAACGGCATGGACGTGGTCAAGGCCGGGGCCATCACCAAGTGTTTCTGCGGCGACACCGTGGTCAAGGTCACCACCGATGCCATTCAGGTGTTCGGCGGCTACGGCGTCAGCCGGGAGTATCCCGTGGAGAAGCTCTTCCGGGATTCCAAGGTGTTTCAGATTTTTGAGGGCACGAACCAAATCCAACGCCTCACCATTGCCAAGGAGCTGTATCGCGGGAATTGAGGCTGTGTTTTGAATCGGAAAACGCGGGAAAGAAATTATTTCTTCCCGCGTTTTCCCGCCTGAAACAATTTACTATAGATGGGCGGCAGCGACACGGTAACGGTGCCGGTGGTAAATACAACGGTGCTGCTGGCACTCCATTTTGTCTTTGCCGGATAATGACAGGACCTCCCTTTCACATCCGAAAGGAAGGTCCTGCTTTTTGCTTGTTATTATAGCGTTAACCCATTTGGAAAGGTGTTTCCTGCCTTCTTGGCCAGCTTGCGGCATAACGGGGAATAAATTGGGCTGCCGGTCTCCGACAGTGCTTTCCTCAGTACAACACGTTTGGCTCCTCAAATCGAGTGCCGCTTCCAGGTGGGAAGAGGAAACGATTCGCTCTGCCAGCTTCAGCTTGGACCATCCAAGCTGCCGGACCGCTCGGATGTACCAGGCTCTTTCCCGGAGCGTTAACGCTGCTTCCAGGATGACCACGTTCTGTGTGCAGCCGCTTTGCTTTATATTATGCGATGCCTTTTACAACACGCCCGATGTCCCCGTCAATGCAGACCGACCGCTTCTGAATTTCCCTCGGGCACACAGCCTGTCCCAGGTTGACGCAGGCGTAGGCCGCGTTGGGATTTTTCCGAGTGTATTCCCAGAATGGATACTTGATGATGACCGGCGTATTCATGCCCACGCCCAGCTCCAGGAACAAGATGTGCGCGCCTTCATGCTCCGAGAGGAATGCCTGATAGCGGGCCTGGGCGGCATACCAGCCCTCATCCTGGGCAAAGGTGCCGTCACAGCGCAAGTTCATGGTCATGGGCCTGCCACAGACAGGGCACCGGGGCACCAGTTCGGTGGGGACCTTCATGTTCTGCTGTTCCGCGATCATCTGCCGGACGGTCTCCTCGTTGTCGTAGGTCTCCTGGTGGCAGGGCTTGGAACACTGCCACAGGCCGTAGTCCCCCTGGGTGTAGAACAGCCGCTTTTTGTCAAATCCCGCCAGCTGGAACTGGTGGTCCACGTTGGTGGTGAGAATGAAATAGTCCTTATCCTCTACCAGTTTCCGCAGGTCATCATACACCGGCCTGGGCGCCTTTTCATAGCGGTTTATCATGATGTGGCGGCTCCACCAGGCCCAATATTCCTCCAGCGTTTCAAAGGGATAGAATCCCCCGGAGTACATATCCCGGATGCCGTATTTCTCCTGGAAATCCCCGAAGTTTTTTTCAAACCGCTCCCCGGAATAGGTTAGCCCCGCCGAGGCGGACAGCCCAGCCCCCGCGCCGATCACCACCGCGTCGGCGCTGTCAAGGGCTTCCCGCAGCCGTTCCATTTTCTCCGAGCAGGTCTCGGTAGATTTCCGCGTCGATATCCTTGAAAGCATTGAAGATCACCTTCCTGATGGACGTAGGGGTTTGCAGGAACTGCTTGACGGTGTTGACAGCAATTTCAGCCGCCTCCCGATTGGGAAAGTGGAACTCCCCGGTGGAGATACAACAGAAGGCCACGGTTTCCAGGCCATGTTCCGCCGCCAGTTCCAGGCAGGAGCGGTAGCAGGAGGCCAGCTTTTCCCGGTCCCGCTCCGTGACCCCGCCCTGGATGATGGGACCAACGGTGTGGAGGACATACCGGGCGGGGAGGTTGTACCCCTTTGTCAGCTTGGCCCTCCCTGCAGGCTCGGGGCGGCCCTGGGCCTCCATGAGCTGATTGCACTCCTCCCGGAGCTGGAGGCCCGCCGCCGAGTGGATGGCGTTGTCGATGCAGCCGTGGCAGGGGCAGAAGCAGCCCAGCAGGGCGCTGTTGGCGGCGTTGACAATGGCGTCTGCCCGCAGGCGGGTGATGTCGCCCTGCCAGAGGGCGATCTGGGGATGTGCGGAAGTGACGGGCAGGTCGTCCGCTTCCACCACGCCCTTTTCCTCCCGCTCCGCGCCCAGCACCTCATCCTGAAGGGCCAGAAATCCGGCCGGCAGGGGCATGGGCTGTCGGGTGTTCATCAGGGAGCGCAGGAGCCGCCGCTGGGCGGCTTCCTCCATGGGGAATTGATCCGCCTGGGCCTGAAGCCCCCTGCGTTCCTCCAACAGGGTTCGGTTTAGCTTTTGCAGTTTTTCCAGCTTAGTCATGGGGAACCTCCTGTTCAGCACAGCTTTTCCACAGCCTTCACCGGGCAGATGCGGAAGCAGTTGCCGCAGTGGATGCAATGGCTGGGGTCGATAGAGCGGGGGACGGTATTGCTGATACAGCCCTGGGGACAGACGCTGCGGCAGCCTTGGCAGCCGATGCACTTTTCAGCGTCGATGCGGTAGCCCGTCTCATGGACGGCCTCGCCGCCGAAGGAAAAGCTCTGACGGAAGGGCGGCAACTGGGAGAGGTCAAAGTATTCCCCCTCGCCCTTGTAAATCTGGAATACCTCCAGGGCCTCCCGGCTCTGCTTGGTGGGATAGATTTTTGCCATGTAGGGATTCTCCTCAAAAATCTCGTCCAGCCGTTCCTGTCCGATATTCCGCACCGCGCCACGCAGGGAGATGGCCACCGTGGAGAGGGTGTCGCCGCCCTTCATCCCGGAGAGCGCCACAAAGTGGCGGGCCGTCAGCCGCTCATAGAAAGACTTTCCCCGGGCCGTCAGAAAATACAGGCCGTTCTCGTCCGCCAGCATCAGGTCGATGACGCAGGTCTGAGGCAGGCCGCTTTTATCCAGGGTGGCGAATACGGTGGAGTGGATTTCCTCCTGCAAAATGTGAAAAATGTCCATGGTTGTCATAGCGGTTCCTCTTTTCGGTGTGGGGGTGTCAGCGGGCGCGGCCGCACAGGATGGGGGTCAGTTTGGGAAAGGCCAGCATGGTCACCAAGGAGATGCCCAAGCCTTTCAGCAGGTTGAAGGGGATCGCGTTCCAGAGCACCACATCCAGCTTGGTGCGGATGAACGGGATGAATTCGGCGAAGGAGGCAATCAGAGCGTCCAGGGGCATGAATCCCTCAAACAGCGGCAGCAAGATGAAATAGTTGGCCAGCGCCGCCGTGACCGCCATAGCTAGGGAGCCCAGCCCACAGGCAAGCCACGCATTTCCGCTTCTCTGATAATAAACCAGTCCGGCGGTAAACGCAAGGGCGAAGGAGATCGCCGCCAGAATCGCTACACTGGTGACAGTGTGGGTATTGCGGATGGAAGCCACCTCACGGACAGCCCCGCGTTGGATGGAATCACTGCTGTTCATAGCGCTTCTTTTCGGATATGGATTGGGATTAAGGCCGCCCCACGGGAAGCGGGGCGGCCTTGCCCTATCTTCTTTCATCCAGACTATCACTGTCGGTCACGGAATCACACCGTGTCATGCCAGCAGGCTCGCAGACTGTACCGCCGGTGGGGAATTTCACCCCGCCCCGAAGATCGGTATTTGGTTTTTGAGTTACAGGCTGTACTCCTGGGGCGGGTTGCCGGAGAAGTCGGCGATGACGGCGTGGGCGTCCGCCAGGTAGAACACCTCGAAAATGGGGTTGTCGGCGGTCTGATACTGTCCCTTTACGATGGGGTTCTGGATACACATCTCCTTAACGGCCATGTTGTTCTCAAACACAGCCCGGCCATTGAGACGGATCCAGGCGAAGGTGGGGCTGGACACGGACAGCTCCACGTTGGGGTTGGCCTGCATATCCTGGTACACGTCCTTCTTGTTGTTGGTGCAGAACCACAGCCTGCCGTCCTTCTCGCCGGCGAACATGAAGGGGCGGCACTTGGCCTTGCCGTCCCGGCCCACGGTGGCGAGGTACTGTACAGAGTTCTCGGTCAGGAATTTTACCACTTCGTTCATGATGATTACCTCCAAAATGTTGTTGTTTCGCGGGGGTGTTTCCCTTTGATGATTGAATTGTATCAGCGTTTTTCGGTCGTGTGAAGTAGGCACAATATTGTGGCATAGTCACCTGCAGGTAACAATTGAGTAGTTACCCAGAGGAAACAATTGGCCGATTTCAACGGTTCCCGCCATTGCTGTACCATGGAAAAGTTTTTGAGAATTTTGGGCTTGAGGCCGGTCTGTGCTTGACACAGACGTTTGCAACACGGTAAAATCAGGCGGTACATCCCATACGGGAACTAATGATTGCATGGAGGGAATCATCATGGCGGCAGCCAAAGAACTTCCGGCCTGTTCGGTGGAAACGACGCTGATGCTGATCAGCGACAAGTGGAAGGTGCTGATCCTGCGGGATCTGCTCCCGGGGACAAAGCGTTTTGGGGAATTGAAACGATCTCTTGGCAGTGTAAGCCAAAAGGTGCTTACCGCCCAGCTGCGGCAGATGGAGGAAAGCGGTCTGCTGGTTCGAACCGTCTATCCCGAAGTGCCGCCTCGGGTGGAGTACACGCTGACGGAGCTGGGATACAGCTTGAAGCCCATTTTGGACGCCATGTGGAATTGGGGCGAGGAATACAAGGCGAAGAATTCTTGAGACTGAATGCTTTACAACCCGTATTGGGCGAACTGGCGGCAGAGAAGCTGGGATGAAGTTTTTAATTCTTTTGTAACATCCTCGCTCGAATTTCTGAAATGAAATCCAGATATATTAACACTTGCAAGAGATGCTTTTCTTTTTCATTCTATCCTCCATCCTCAGAACCGGGGCGTTTCCGCCTCGGTTCCTCTTTTTTATTCGAACCGGGATATCTGCTCCCACTGGATCACAAACCGCTCATCGATCACCTGGTTCACGTGGTAGTGGCCGCAGAACCATTTGCTGAATTGACATCGTTCCTTGATCGCTTCCAGGGAATCTGTCAGCTTGTCCGGCTGGTAGTGTTGGTTCAGCCGCTGGGCAATGCTGGTGGGGGCGCAGTGGGTGAGGACGCAGTCCACACACCAGCCCGTCCGCTTGAGGTTGGCTTTGGCCTCGGCGTACTCTACCTTGCTGGGCATTTCCTCGGGCCACCAGGCGTGTCCCAGCACCCGGAATCGGGTGCTCATCCGCCGCAGCGCCCAGTACCGCCGCTCGAAGTCCGGCTGGGCCGGGTCCAGGATGCCGTCTTGGATGCCGTGGGAGGTGGCACCACCCATGGTGAACCCGCCGATGCAAAACACCTGCCCCCGCATGAAATGGAGGACATGGGGCCGTATCATGTGGACCCTGCCGCCGTGCCATTCCTGTTCTGGATAAGCGTTTAGCAGGTCAAGGGCACTGCGGCGTTGTCTGTCCCCTCCAGTGTGCCAGCGATTGTGGCCACCCGACTGACCTACTCCGAGTCGGCGCGGCCCTCCCGTTCCAGTTTGGCCTTGCGGCTGAGAAGATTCAGGATGACGGTGCTCACCCGGCTGATCTCCTCGTCGAACTCGGTGTTGTCCGTGTCCCCCGCCGCCATCTGGAGCAGCTCTATCTGGCGCTCCTACTACAAATTCCGCCTACTTTCGTTACTTATATCATACAGTGTTTGTCTCAAGATCGCAAGGGCCAAAGCTGGCAGGCCATCCGCTGACGCAGCCAACCCCTTGCCGGATTTGCGTATCCATCGAAAGCCGTACAGCGACTTGGAAAAGGGCCGCTCCTGGTAACCCCGGAGCGGCCCTTGCAA
>ERZ808041.288-NODE-288-length-45659-cov-15.116691_pt1 | contig 45659 bp, 45 predicted proteins | sample MGYA00380192_ERZ808041 | MGnify/ENA primary metagenome ERZ808041 (study PRJEB31490, sample SAMN06133412) | mouse gut metagenome | isolation source: Z1_1 | host: mice | place: China: Chengdu | collected 2015-05 ...
TCATCTTAAGAATCCTGCATTGCAGGATTCTATCCTTGTTTTCAATCAGGATTGCGAACTTGTTTCGCAATTACCTAAAAAAAGTACGAAAATAATATAACGCATCTCAATAAAAAAAGCAATCCACCTTGTCATTTTTTCTGAAATTCGGTACAATTAGGAATTAGCAGAGTTTGAAAGAAAATATAGGGCGTATGTTCGCCTTTGGGATAAGACGGAGGTTTTGAAGAATGAGTCTGGCGGATAAGATTTTTGTGGATATGTGTACGGATATACTCGAGAACGGGACAAGCACCGAGGGTGAGAAGGTGCGCCCGCACTGGGAGGATGGGACGAGCGCGTACACGATCAAGAAGTTCGGCGTGGTGAACCGCTACGATCTCTCGAAGGAATTTCCGGCAATTACGCTCAGAAAGACCGCGATCAAGACCTGTACGGAAGAAATGCTCTGGATCTGGCAGCGGAAATCGAACAACATCCATGAACTTAACAGTACGATATGGGATGAATGGGCGGATGAGACAGGTTCGATCGGAAAGGCGTACGGCTATCAGCTTGGCGTAAAGCATCAGTATAAGGAAGGGATGATGGATCAGGTAGATCGTGTGATCTATGATCTGAAGAATAATCCGTTCAGCCGCCGTATCATGACGAACATATATGTACATCAGGATCTGCATGAAATGAATCTTTATCCGTGCGCATACAGCATGACCTTTAATGTGACGTGCCATAAAGGGGATGATAAACTCACATTGAATGCGATCTTAAATCAGCGCTCACAGGATGTGCTTACGGCAAATAACTGGAATGTCTGCCAGTATGCGGTGCTGATGCATATGCTGGCGCAGGTGTGCGGTATGAAGGTCGGCGAACTGGTGCACGTGATCGCGGACGCGCATATCTACGACAGGCATGTGCCGATCGTTAAGGAATTGATTACAAGAGAGCAGCATCCGGCGCCGAAGTTCACGCTGAACCCGGAGATTAAGGATTTTTATCAGTTTACGACGAAGGACATTACGATTGAGGATTATGTGACGGGCGAGCAGATTAAGAATATCCCTGTTGCGGTCTAAGTGATGGGCGGCGAGGATGGCGGAACAGCCTTTTCCCGTCAGGCTTCCATGTTGAGAGGAAAAGCTATGCAGATTGAGTTTCGGAGAGCGAATCCTGAGGATCTGGATGAAATATGCGGTATGGTGCAGGCTGCGGTTGCCCATATGATAGAACAGAATATTTTGCAGTGGGACGAACTTTATCCGACGCGGGAGGATTTTGCGGCGGATATCGCAAAGGGGCAGCTTACGGCGGGATTTGTGGACGGACGCCTCGCGGTCGTCTATGTGCTGAACCGGGAGTGTGACGCAGAGTATGCGGACGGAGACTGGAAGTATCGGGACGAGCCGTTTTTTGTCGTTCACAGGCTGTGCGTGAATCCGGCGTTTCAGCGGATGGGAATTGCGGGGAGCGCGCTGCGTCATATCGAAGGAATTTTAAAGGCGATGGGGATTCGCGAGATCCGGCTGGATGTGTTTGAAAAAAACCCGTTCGCACTGGGGTTGTACGAGAAATCCGGTTTCTGGCGGACGGGAGAGGTACACTGGCGGAAAGGCAGATTTTATCTGATGGAAAAGCATATATGACAATGCCGTATATGACGGGGACGGCGCGGATGACAGTGGATAGAGGAAGGAGAAAATCATGAATTTAATCGCAGCGGTAGATAAGAATTGGGCAATCGGTAATAAGAACCAGCTTCTTGTGCGCATTCCGGCGGACCAGAAGTTTTTCCGGGAGACGACGACCGGAAAGGTGGTCGTGATGGGAAGAAAGACGTTAGAGAGCTTTCCGAACGGGCTTCCGCTTAAGAACCGGACGAATATAGTGCTGACGCACGATGCGGACTACCGGGTAGGCGGAGCGATCGTGGTGCATTCCATGGACGAACTTCACGCGGAGCTGGAAAAATACGACAGCGGAGATATCTATGTCATCGGCGGCGAGACGATCTACCGTCAGCTTCTGGACGAGTGCGATGTGGCGCATATCACGAAGATTGATTTTGCTTACGACGCGGATGCGTATTTCCCGAATCTGGACGAGAGAGACGATTGGAAGGTGACGGCGGACAGTGAGGAGCAGACGTATTTCGATCTCGAGTATTATTTCTACAAATATGAGCGCGTAAGATAGGAGTGCAATGGAGAATTTTATCTACAGTGTCAATGTGACCCTGCCGATTTTTCTGGTGATGATCATTGGCTACCTATTAAGACAGATTGGCATGCTAAACGACAATTTCGTCACGGTGGCGAACCGGTTCAATTTCAAGGTGACGCTGCCGTTTATGCTGTTTCGGGATATTTCCGGTGTGGATATCAAAGCGGTATTTGATTTGAAATACGTGCTGTTCTGTGCGATTGCCAGCACTGTCTGTTTTTGGGCGATCTGGGGCGGCGTGAAGCTGTTTCTGAAGGATAAGAGTATGCGGGGCGCGTTCGTGCAGGCGTCCTTCCGCAGCAGCGCGGCGGTCATGGGTCTGGCGTTTATAGAGAATATTTACGGGACCTCTGCGATGGGACCGCTGATGATCGTTAGCGCAGTGCCGCTCTATAATATTTTTTCCGTGATCGTGCTGACGTTTGAGGGAGAGCATGCGGCGGAGGAGAACCAGACACAGAAAATCAAGGCTGCCTGCGTCAATATTGCAAAGAATCCGATTATTCTTGCGATTCTGGCGGGGCTTGTCGTGGGACTTTTCGGCTGGGATTTCCCGATGGTCGTGGATAAGACGGTAAACAGCGTCGCGCAGATGGCGACGCCGCTTGCGCTCATTACGATCGGTGCGGGTTTTGAGGGGCGGGGGGCGCTTGCGAAGATGCGGCCGACGATTGCGGCGTCTTTTATCAAGCTGGTGCTTCAGCCGCTCGTGTTCCTTCCGGTCGCGGCGCAGATGGGCTTTACCGGGGAGAAGATGATCGCAATTCTGATCATGCTCGCGTCCCCGACAACGCCGAGCTGCTATATCATGGCGAAGAATATGAACAACGACGGCGTGCTGACGGCGAGCGTGGTCGTGATGACGACGCTGATGGCGGCGTTCACGCTGACGGGGTGGATATTTGTGTTGAAGACGTTAGGATTTATAGGATAAACTTGATGTATTTTAATGTTCTTGATTTTTCTTTGGATAGGATTGCATTTGAGTCGAAGATAAGTTATAGTTTTGTACAATAATCATTTCTGCGTGCGGAAGAAGACAGCATGCAGGAGGAAAGGCGAGGAGGACGACATGGATATTACAGGCAGAAAGTTATTTGTGAAGGCTTTGCAGGAAGAGGGCGTGACCACCATTTTCGGTTATCCGGGCGGAACGGTGACGGATCTTTTTGATGAACTATATAAGCAGGATGGTATCGAAGTCGTCTTACCGCGGCATGAGCAGGGTCTGATTCACGAGGCGGAGGGCTATGCCAGATCCACCGGAAAAGTGGGCGTATGCCTGGTGACGAGCGGTCCGGGTGCGACGAATATCATGACGGGACTTGCGGACGCGCATTATGACAATATTCCGTTGGTATGCTTTACCGGGCAGGTGCCGCTTGCTTTGATCGGAAACGATGCGTTTCAGGAGGTCGATATTGTGGGGATGACCCGCAGTATCACGAAATACGGCGTGACGGTCAGACGGAGAGAGGACTTGGGACGCATTATCAAGATGGCGTTCCACATTGCGACGACCGGAAAGCCGGGTCCGGTGCTCATCGATATTCCGAAGGATATACAGACGGCGAGCGGTCCGGCGGAATACCCGTCCAATGTGCAGATTCGCGGGTATAAACCAAATGAGACGGTGCATGTGGGACAGTTGAAAAAGGCGTATAAGCTGCTCCGCTCGGCAAAAAGACCGCTGATCTTAGCGGGCGGCGGTATCAATATTGCAAGGGCGAACGACAAGCTTCTACAGCTTGCGGAGAAGATGCAGATTCCGGTTGTTACTACAATTATGGGAAAAGGGGCGATTCCGACCGGCAATTCTTTGTATATCGGCAACAGCGGTATGCACGGAAAATATGCGGCGAATATGGCGGTCAGCAAGTGCGACGTGCTCTTTTCCATCGGTACGCGCTTTAACGACCGGATTACCGGGGATCTGAACGAATTTGCGCCGAAGGCGAAGATCGTACATATCGACGTGGACACGGCGTCGATTTCCAGAAATGTCGTGGTGGATGTTCCGGTCGTATCGGACGCCAATCTCGCATTGGAAAAGCTGCTCGAGTGGGCGGAGTCGAAGGATACGGCGGAGTGGCAGGCGCAGATTGCGGAGTGGGATAAGAAGAATCCGCTTGAGATGCGCAGGGATCACGGTATGACGCCCCAGATGATTTTCGAGCATGTGAACCGTACCTTCCGGGAGGCTATTTATGTGACGGATGTCGGGCAGCATCAGATGTGGGCGACGCAGTATCTGGAATTGGATCCGTGGCACCAGCTTATCACTTCCGGCGGGCTCGGAACGATGGGCTTCGGACTTCCGGCGGCGATCGGCGCGAAGATCGGCAGCCCGGAGAAGGAGGTCGTCTGTTTCTCCGGCGACGGCGGCTTGCAGATGAATATTCAGGAGATGGCGACGGCGGTCACACAGGGCGCGCCTGTCATCATCTGCCTGTTCAATAATTATTATCTCGGAATGGTGCGGCAGATGCAGCAGTTGTTTTACGGAAAGCGCTACGAGGCGACTTGTCTGCGCAGAAGAAAGAACTGCCCTGCGAACTGTAAGGGACCGAATGAAGCCTGTCCGCCGTACACCCCGGATTTCATTGCGCTTGCCGGAAGTTATGGCGCGCACGGCATACGTGTCGAGAAGGAAGAGGAGATTCAGGCGGCGCTTGATAAGGCGCGTACTTATAAGGATGCGCCGACGATCATTGAGTTCATGATTTCTACGGATGAGATCGTGCTCCCAATGGTAAAGGGCGGGAATCCGATGAGCGAGATGATATTGAAATAAGAGAGCCGTGCGCGAAGTAGCAGCAGATGAATTTCAAGCTTGCTTGGAAAATTCATCGGATGCTATTTCGGATGGGGCGACCGCCCCAAGCGAGATGAAGCGAAGCGAAATCGAGCTGTCGCACGGCGAGGGAAAAGCCGAAGCGAAATCGAGCTGTCGCACGGCGGAAAAAGAAAGGAGTCATCCATGAAAAATAGATGGATTGCATTATATGTAGAGAACCAGGTCGGTGTTCTGGCAAAAGTGTCCGGTCTGTTTTCGGGAAAATCCTATAATCTTCAAAGTCTTACGGTCGGAACGACGGAGGACGAGACGGTTTCCCGTATGACGATCTGTGTGACGAGCGACGATATCACGTTCGAGCAGATTAAAAAGCAGTTGAACCGCATGGTCGAGGTCATCAAGGTCATCGACTTAACGGATGTGCCGATTCATATGAAGGAAATTTTATTTGCGAAGGTTCTCGGAATTAACGCGGCGGAAAAGCTTGAGGTATTCCAGATCGCACAGGTATTTAATGTGGAGGTATCGGACGTCGGAAACGACAGCGTGCTTTTGGAATGTAAGCTGACGGAGCGCCGCAATAACGAGCTGATCGCACTGTTGAAATCCAAGTTCCGCAGAATCGAAGTCGTAAGGGGCGGAGCGGTCGCAATCGAGTCGATCAGTACTTCGTGCCGTTAAAAACGGCGTGCCGTTGAAAAGCGGCGTGCCATTGAAAACAGCGTGGCGATAAAAAGAAGAGTTTCGGAAATCCTTGTTTTGGATTCCCGAAACTCTTCTTTTCTACACTCTTTTGTTCAAAAATGCAATAAACTTTTCAAAATGCATCGGTGTTCCCTGAATCTGCTGTACTTTGAGACGGTTCTCCTCGGAGAAACCGACAAGGATGTTGTGATTTGCCTCGGAGAGATAATCGATAATGCCGTCGATATCTGACTTAATATTTTTCGGACACTGAATATACAAGTGTCGGTTCGCGCTGATGTGCAGCGTGTAGGAAATGCTGAAATGATACCAGAAGAACTTGTGCAGCGTCGAGTATTTGTAGATCCAGATGATTTCGTCGATCGGTACGATGGCATTTCCGTAGACGGAGGTTTCGATAAAAAAATGCTCTGTGATGAACATGTCCTCCGTCGCAAGCTGCGGCAGTGTTGCAAGCTCCTCCTCCGCCTGCTCCAAAAGCTTTTTCGGGTTGCCGAAGAGCGCCAGATCCTGGCAGGTCGGAGAAAGCAGCGGGAAATTGATATACACGATGAACAGTATCAGACAGACAAGCGCATAGCAGGCTGTCGCGAAAAACAAGGCGTAAAGGACGGTATTTCCGATCAGATTATAGTCCGGCTGACTCAGGAAATACTGTGAGACCTTGTTGTGGATGCCGTTTTCCGTCCAGTTCAGATCCTGCGCGAGATGATTCAGCAAAACCTCGTAATTTTCGGTGCCATGTATGATTTTGGCGAATACCGATGCGTGGTCGATCGAGGGAAGCCCCTGCTCGCAGGTGTTGGGCGAAAGCAGGACAATGATGCATTCGTCTTGGCGCATGGTGTAGTAATAATAGCCGGTCACATGCCCGAAAAGACTCTGGGTGTAGCCGGTGAAGTTCAAATCGGACAATTCGACGGAAACATATTCAATGTGCTCCCGGTAGGCGCTTTCCAATGTGTCCGTATCCCCCAGTGAATCGGGAAACAGCGGTGCGGATAAAGAGAAGAGCACCCAGAGAAAAACAAGGAAAAAAAGGTACAGAATCGGCGCTTTCAGCCTGCGTTTGTAGAACGCCTTTATATTTTTTGTGATATAATGTTCGTAGTTTTCGGGCATAAATATATGAAATCCTTCTAGCGTAATTTTTGTGGGGAGCGAAATACTTTCTACATCAATATGACAGTTACATGACATAAGTATACGGGTTGCAGGAAAAATAATCAAGAAGCCTTTTCCCTGAAACTTGATTTCGTCTGCAAAAATTGATAGTATAACATAGAGATTTTGCATCAAATCTGCGGAAGTACAAAAGCGGATTTGAAATGGTTTCCCGTAACAGGGAGAAAGCGGTGAGAATGTGGGAGCGTACGAGAGCTTTGCGAGGGTGTACGACCTGTTTATGGACAATGTGCCTTATGAAGAGTGGTTCCGTTATATCAGGGAACTGCTGCGCGGGTATGGAATCTGGGACGGACTGGTGTTGGAACTTGGCTGCGGCACGGGGAAGATGACAAGGCTTCTGCAGGCGGCAGGCTACGACATGATCGGAGTGGACAGTTCGGAGGAAATGCTTGAGATTGCGCGCGAAGCGGAGGATGAGGCTGACCCGGAAACAGAAGGGGAGGATGAGAAGTCTGCATCGGATTCGGATGCTGCCGCGGCGGATGGAGTGCATGAGCAGCCGGATTCCGGCGGGAGTGCGGAGCGCTCGATTCTATATCTGCATCAGGATATGCGGGAGTTCGAGTTGTACGGAACCGTCCGGGCGGTCGTTTGCATCTGTGATTCCCTGAATTACATTTTAGAGGAGAACGACCTTCTTACGGTATTTCGGCTCGTGAACAATTATCTTGACCCCGGGGGCGTATTTATCTTTGACCTGAATACGGTATATAAATACAGGGAAGAACTCGGGGAGACGACGATTGCGGAGAACCGTAAGGAGGGCAGCTTCATCTGGGATAACTACTATGATGAGGAGAGCGGCGTCAACGAATATGACCTGACGCTCTACATTCGGGAAGACGACGACAGATACCGCAGGTATGAGGAGATACATTACCAGCGCGCTTATACGCTTGATACGGTAAAGAGGCTTCTCGCCGAAGCGGGGATGGAGTTTCTCGCGGCATACGACGCGTTTACGAGGGAGCCTGTGAGAGCGGACAGCGAACGTATCTATGTGATTGCTAAGGAACATGGGAAAAATATGCTGCAAATGCAGTAATAAAGTGAGGAAGAAGAAATGAACGATTATATTGTAAGAGCAACGGCGGCGGACGGGCATATCCGTGCATTTGCCATCACTTCGCGCGATACGGTGGAGGAGGCGAGACAGGATCACGGCACAAGCCCTGTGATTACGGCGGCGCTTGGCAGGCTGCTCTCCGGCGCGGCGATGATGGGCGCGATGATGAAAGGAGAAAAGGATCTTCTGACGGTGCAGGTTCAGTGCAGCGGTCCGGCGCAGGGACTTACGGTCACGGCGGATGCGAACGGGCATGTGAAGGGTTTTCCGCGCGTTCCGGTCGTGGATCTGCCGCTGAATGAGCAGGGAAAGCTTGACGTCGGCGGAGCGCTCGGTCTTGGGGTACTTAGCGTTATCAAGGATATGGGGCTGAAAGAGCCGTATGTGGGACAGATCGCACTGCAGACAGGGGAAATTGCGGAGGATCTGACCTACTATTTTGCAACGTCCGAACAGGTGCCGTCCGCGGTAGGGCTTGGCGTGCTTGTAAATCCTGACGGTTCCGTGCGGCAGGCGGGCGGATTTATCATCCAGCTTATGCCGTTTACGCCGGATGAGGTCGTGGACGCACTTGAGAAGAAGATCACAAAGATCGCCTCGGTGACGGAGATGCTTGAAGCGGGAAAGACGCCGGAGCGGATTTTGGAAGATATACTTGGCGAGTTCGGTCTGGAAATCAACGATACGATGGAGGCGGGCTTTTGCTGCGACTGTTCGAAGGAACGTGTTTCAAGGGCGATCGCGACGCTTGGCAGCAAGGATTTAAACGACATTATCAACGACGGGGAAGGAATTGAGGTAAAGTGTCAGTTCTGTAATAAGGCGTATCATTTTGATATTGATGAGTTAAAGGAAATGAGAAAATGAGAGATGGATTTGTAAAGGTGGCGGCGGTCACACCCAAAATCAGGGTCGCGGACACAGAGTATAATGCCAATATTATCTGCGATTATATCACGGAGGCGGCAGACGCGGGAGCAAAGGTCATTGTGTTTCCCGAGCTTGCCATCACGGGCTATACCTGCGGTGATCTGTTTATACAGGAGGTATTGCTTGAGGGGGCGGGGGATGCGCTTCTTAAAATCGCAGGGTATTCGTCGGATGTGGATGCACTGATCTTTGTAGGATTGCCTCTTTCCTGCAACGGGAAGTTATATAATACGGCGGCCGCCATAAACCGCGGGGAGATACTTGGTTTTGTTCCGAAAACATATCTTCCGACCTACAATGAATTTTATGAGGCGCGCCATTTCGCAAGGGGAATGGAAGAGCCGGCGGAAGTCGATTTTGCCGGGAAGAAGCTTCCGATTGGGACAAAGCTTCTGTTTTCCTGCGCGGATATGCCGGAGTTAAAGCTTGGGGTCGAAATCTGCGAGGATCTCTGGACGCCGGAGCCGCCGAGCATCCGTCACGCGAGAAACGGAGCGGTCGTCATCGTCAATCTCTCAGCTTCCAATGAGACGACCGGAAAGGACGTCTACCGCAGGAATCTCGTAAACGGACAGTCGGCAAGACTGCTGTGCGGCTATCTCTATGCGAGCGCGGGGGACGGCGAGTCCACGCAGGACGTCGTCTATTCCGGGCACAATCTCATCGCCGAGAACGGGCGTATGCTCGCGGAGTCTAAGCGTTTTACCGTGGGCGTTACGACGGCGGAAATCGACGTTAGGCGGATCATGACCGAGCGCAGGCGGATGACGACCTTCGAGATGCGTGGGGACGGTTATCGGGAAATTCCGTTTTCGCTGAAAACGGAAGAGACGGTGCTTACAAGAAGGTTCGATCCGACGCCGTTTGTGCCGCACGACCGTGCGGACCGCGAGAAACGCTGTGACGAGATTCTGGCGATTCAGGCAATGGGACTTAAGAAGCGGTTGGAGCACACAAATTGCAAGACGGCGGTAGTCGGAATATCCGGCGGGCTGGATTCCACGCTGGCGCTGCTTGTGACCGTATATGCCTTTGACCTGCTTGGAATGGATCACAGGCAGGTCAAGGCGGTCACGATGCCGGGCTTTGGGACGACTGACCGCACCTATGACAACGCCGTAAAGCTGATTCAATCCTTAGAAGCAGATTTTATTGAGGTCGATATCCGGGATGCGGTAAATGTTCACTTCCGCGATATCGGGCAGGACGCGTCGGTGCATGATGTGACCTATGAGAACGGACAGGCGAGGGAGCGCACGCAGATTTTGATGGATATTGCGAACAAAGAGAACGGCATGGTCATCGGAACGGGCGATCTCTCGGAGCTTGCGCTCGGCTGGGCGACCTACAACGGCGACCACATGTCGATGTACGCGGTCAACGCTTCCGTGCCGAAGACGCTGGTGCGCCATCTGGTACGCTTTTACGCGGACACCTGCAACGATGCGGGGCTTAAGGAGGTGCTGCTCGACGTGTTGGACACTCCGGTATCGCCGGAGCTGCTGCCGCCGGAGGACGGGAAGATTTCCCAGAAGACGGAGGACATCGTGGGACCTTACGAGCTGCACGACTTTTTCCTGTATCATATGCTGCGCCAGGGCTTTTCGCCCAGAAAGATTTTCCGCATTGCGAAGCTTGCCTTTGCGGGGACTTATGATGACGCTACGATTTTAAAATGGCTGAAAATATTCTGCCGCAGATTTTTTGCACAGCAGTTCAAGCGTTCCTGCCTGCCGGACGGACCGAAGGTCGGAAGCGTCGCGGTATCTCCGAGGGGGGATCTTCGGATGCCGTCGGACGCCTGCGCCACGCTGTGGCTCGCGGAATTGGAGGAATTATAATGCAGTATCGCAAGGATAAGAACGGAAACGATATATCAGTGCTCGGCTACGGCTGTATGCGCTTTACGAAGGATGGCAGCCATGTCGATCTCGACAAGGCGGAGCGGGAAGTCATGGCGGCGATAGACGCCGGGGTCAATTATCTGGATACCGCGTATGTCTATGCGGGAAATGAGGCTGCGGTCGGAGAAATTCTGGCACGCAACCATTGCCGGGAGAAGATCTATCTCGCGACCAAGCTTCCGCATTACCTCATAAAGTCCATGGACGGCGTAGAGAAAATGTTCCAGGAAGAACTGCGCCGTCTTAAGACGGACTACATAGACTACTACCTGATGCATATGCTCACCGATATTCCGACCTGGGAGAAGCTTAAGGCGCTTGGGATGGAGGACTGGATCAGAGAAAAGAAAGCGTCCGGGCAGATTAGGAACATCGGGTTTTCCTATCATGGGAGATCGGATATGTTCAAGCGGCTTGTGGACGCTTATGACTGGGATTTCTGTCAGATTCAGTATAATTATATGGACGAGCATTCGCAGGCGGGCGTGGACGGGCTTCGTCATGCGCACGCAAAGGGGCTTCCGGTCATTATCATGGAGCCGCTGCGCGGCGGCAGGCTTGTGAATCTGCTCCCGGAGTCCGCGAAGGAGCTTTTTCGAAACGACGGAGAGGGGCGCACGCCTGCGGGGCTGGCATTGAAGTGGCTCTACGACCAGCCGGAGGTGACCTGTGTGCTCTCGGGGATGAATTCGATGGAAATGGTGGAGCAGAACATAAAGACGGCTTGCGAGAACGGCGTCGGCTGCATGACAGATTCCGACCGTGCGCTCGTCGCGCGGGTGAAGGAAGAAATCGAGCGTCACGTCAAGGTCGGCTGTACGGGCTGCGGCTACTGTATGCCGTGTCCGCGCGGCGTGGACATTCCGGGAACGTTCCGTTGCTACAATGCGATGTATTCCGAGGGGAAGAAGTCGGGCAGGCGCGATTATTTACAGTGCACGGCGTTCCGCAAGGATACGGGCAGTGCGTCCCAGTGCGTCGGCTGCGGTAAATGCGAGGCGCACTGCCCGCAGCATATTGAAATCCGCAGAGAGCTTAAAACTGCGGCGGGAGAGCTTGAGGATTTTAAGTATAAGGCGATGAAAACCGCGATTAAGGTGTTGAAGCTCTGGTAGCCCGTGTCGGCTGGCGGCAATAAGCATTGTATTTTTTGGATGATGGAGGAGAGTCTGCGCAAATGAGTCAGCTCGATGCATTAAAAGCATATTTAAAGGAAAAAGAAAAGCTTGTCGTCGCGTTCTCCGGCGGTGTGGATTCCACATTTTTGTTAAAGGCGGCGCACGATGTGCTGGGAGACAATGTGATCGCGGTGACGGTGAAGTCCTGCTTGTTTCCAGAGCGGGAGATTTGCGAGGCGGAGGCATTTTGTGAGAAAGAGGATATCCGCCACGTGATTGTGGAGTCCGATGAACTTGCAATCGAGGGTTTCTCGAAGAATCCGCCCGACCGATGCTACATCTGTAAAAAAGATCTGTTTACCAAAATTCTTCGAATGGCAGAAGAGGAGAAGATTCCCTATGTTGCGGAGGCGTCCAATCTGGATGACAACGGCGATTACCGTCCGGGACTGCGCGCGGTCGAAGAGCTTAAGGTGTTAAGTCCGCTACGCGCGGTCGGGATGGATAAACGGACGATCCGGGAGCTTTCAAGGGAGCTTGGGCTTCCGACATGGAGCAAGCAGTCCTTTGCCTGCCTTGCCTCAAGGTTTGTCTACGGGGAGGAGATTACGCGAGAGAAGCTTCACATGGTAGACCTTGCGGAGCAGTATCTTCTGGACGAGGGCTTTCATCAGGTACGGGTGCGCATCCACGGCAGCGATAAGGGAACGGTTGCCCGGATTGAGATCGGGGCGGAGGAATTTGCGCATATGATGGCGGAAAAACGTGCCCAAAAGACCAACGCGAGACTGAAAGAGATTGGTTTTTCCTATGTCACGCTGGATCTCGGCGGCTACCGGATGGGAAGCATGAACGACAGCGTTTTGGCAAAAGGGGTGCAGGAAAACATTGAGCAAGCGCCAAAATAAACAGAAGTGTGAGAAATAACAGGAAAAGGGAGCAAAGAAAAGAGAACGGGCAATGAACTGCATCGGGGTAAATTATAAAAAAGTCCCTCTGGAAATAAGAGAGCGCTATGCGTTTTCGGCGGAGGAGCAGAGGGAATTTCATAAGCGGCTGAAAATATCGGCGCACTGTGCCGGCTCGGTCATCGTATCGACCTGCAACCGCAGCGAGATTTATTTTTGCAAAGAGCCGGAAAAGCCCCAAAAGGACACGGCGGCAGAACCGGAGAAAAGATGTAAGCTGGCGGGGTGCGGCGCAACGGAAGCAGAGCTGATAGCGTGCGTAGAACGGGAACTTGCGGCGTATAAGCAGCTAGACCAGCAGGAAATGCCGGGACAGATATATGTCTACAGCGGGGACGCCGCGCTGCGCCACCTTTTTCATGTTACATGCGGGTTGGATTCGATGGTGCTCGGCGAGGATGAGATCTTACGTCAGGTCAAGGACGGGTATCTGCTCGCGCAGGGAGAGGGCACGGTCTGTAACGAAATCAACATTGCGTTTCAGGGAGCGATGAGCAGTGCCAAGAGCATCAAGACAAATACGCTGCTCTCCAAGACCCCGGTGTCGATGGGAACGCTCGCGGCGAACCGCATTGAGGGCTTTTTGAAGGAGCAGGGCACAGGGAAGGTGCTGCTCATTGGAATTACCGGGCAGATCGGCGGCATTCTGGCGAAGAACCTTTATGATAAGGGTATCACGGAGATTACGGGGACCAGCAGGCGGCACGGTATGATTTCGGAGAGCGGCGGAGGAAATTACGGCGGTCCGGTTCGGATCGTACCGTTTGCCGACCGATATGCCTGTGTGGATGAGGCGGATGTGATTGTGAGTGCCACGACGGGTCCGCATTATACATTTGTAGCGCAGAAACTGGCAGAGCATATAAAGACAGCGAAGCCCCGCCTTTTTGTCGATCTGGCGGTGCCGAGAGATATCGACCGAGCGGTTGCGGAGCTCGCGCAGTGTGAGCTTGTGGATGTGGACGATTTCACACGCGCGGCGGAGCACAACAATGAAATCAAGCTGCATGAGAGGGATAAGGCGGAACTGATTTTAGCGGAAAAGCTCGAGGATACGAAGAAGAGCATCTATATGTCCGATTTCATGGAGCAAAACGGCGGGGTCTTCGCGAAGTGGAAGGATAGAGATTTTGAAAGCGTGTTTTATCGGCTCAAGGATCGGATGACGGCGGAGCAGTTAAAAGGGCTGATGGAAGCGATCGCGGGGCTGGAGGAGTAAAAAAGCGCAGGAACGCTGCGCCCGGAGGAATAGAAATGGCGTATTTTCCCATATATATAGAGCTTGAGGGAAAAAAAAGCATTGTCGTAGGCGGCGGAGGGGTCGCGGCAGGAAAGGTCAGGCAGTTATTGGCGTTTGGCGCGAAGGTATGGATCATCTCGCCGGAACTTGCACCGGAGTTAAGGCAGCTTGTCACGAGCGGGCAGATCATATGGAAGCAGATGACGTTTCCAAAAGATGAGAGCGGCAGCGGGCTCATTGCAGACTGCGCGCTTGTTGTGGCAGCGACCAATCAGCAGGAGATCAACGTGAGGGTATCAGAATTGTGCCGTGCGCAGGGGATCCCGGTGAATGTGGCTGACGTGAAGGAACTATGTACCTTTTATTTCCCGGCGATTGTGAAGCGCGGGGATGTTGTCGTGGGTATTTCCACCGGAGGAAAAAGCCCTGCGCTTGCTGCGAGAATCCGGCGGGAACTCGAGACTGCGCTGCCGGATAGCTACGGAACGGCGGCGGATATCCTAGGCGCTTGCCGGGAGGAAATCTTAAGGCGCGTGCCGGATGGAAACGAGCGGAAGAAATTATTTGAACTTCTGTTGTCGTATTTGCTTGACGGGGAAAATGCTTTAGGCGAAATGAGAAAGAGTGAGCCGGAATGAAGCGGAGCGGGACGGCAGAACAGAAAACGATATGGAGGGATGCAAAGTGACCGGACAGGAAAATGGAACGGAAATGACGCAGCAGTGGGCTGCGCCTGCGCATATCCGTATCGGTACGCGGGGGAGCGCGTTGGCGCTGGCGCAGACGGATATGTTCATTGGGTGTCTGCGCAAAGTATACCCGCAGATTACCTGTGAGAAGGTAATCATCAAGACGGCGGGGGATAAGATTCTGGATAAGCCGTTGATGGCATTTGGCGGTAAGGCGGTGTTCGTCTCGGAGTTTGAGGATGCGATTTTAAACGGCACGATTGATTATGCGGTGCACTCGGCGAAAGATATGCCGATGGAGCTTGCCGAAGGTCTTGCCATAACCTGTGTGCTGCCGAGGGAAGATGTGCGTGACGTCCTGCTTACGCGCCGCGGAACGAAGATCGAGGAACTTCCCCGGGCGGTAATCGGAACCGGAAGTCCAAGGCGGCAGAGCCAAATTACGGCGCTGTATGGAAATGTCCATTGCGAATCGCTGCGCGGAAATGTTACGACGCGCATCCAGAAATTAAAGGATGGTGGTTATGACGGCATTCTCCTCGCAGCGGCAGGGCTGCGGCGGCTGGGGCTCGGGCATGACGCGGAGCTTTCCTATCAATATCTGGACGTGGAGAAAATGCTTCCCGCGGGCGGGCAGGGAATCATCGCTGTCGAGGGAAGAGCGGACGGGCAGGAATATCTGCGGGCAGTGGCGGATGAGCGGACCGCGCTTGCGCTTTGTGTGGAGCGCGATATGCTAAAGCGTCTGGATGCCGGGTGCCACGAGGCGGTCGGTGTGTATGCAAAGGTGGAGGACCGAGCGGACGGAATGACGGCGGCATCGGGCGTGGACGAGGGAACGATACTGATGCCGGATACGGAATTGCGTATCCGCGTTTTTAAGGAACAGGATGGCGTTCTCTGCCGCAAGGAAGGAATAGTCTGCGCCGCGCAGTGGCAGATGCTTGCCGCGGAATTGGCGAAAGACATCTGTAATAAAGGAAGCATGTGACATGGGAAAAGTGACATTGATCGGAGCGGGACCAGGAGACGCATCGCTCATTACCGTCAGAGGACTGGAAAAACTAAAGCATTGTGACGTTGTAATCTATGACAGACTTGCGTCGGAAGAACTGCTTGCCGCCGCACGGGAGGGTTGCATTTTCGTGTATGTCGGCAAGAAGCCCGGCGCACATTCGATGCGGCAGGAGGAAATCAACCACGTTCTGGTGGAATACGGCAGAAAATATGAGAACGTCGTGCGGTTAAAGGGCGGCGATCCGTTCGTGTTCGGCAGGGGCGGCGAGGAGATTATGGCGCTTGCGCAGGCTGGAATTCCCTATGAGGTCATTCCCGGCGTGACCTCCGCAATCGCGGTTCCCGGGCTTGCGGGAATCCCGGTGACGCACCGGGGAATTGCAAGGAGCTTTCATGTCATTACCGGACATACGGCAGACGACGGCGCGCCGGAGGACTATGCCGCGCTGTCAAAGCTTTCCGGTACACTGGTCTTTCTGATGGGTCTGTCGAATCTGGAGAAAATCGCGGAAGGGCTTCTTATCCACGGGAAATCACCGGACACGCCTGCGGCGGTCATTGCGGAGGGCGCGACGCCGTATGAGCGGATCGTGCGCGGCACGCTTTCCGATATCGCGGAGCGCGTGAGAGCGGCGGAACTGTCCTCCCCGGTCGTTATTGTAATCGGCGAAGCTGCAAAGTTGTTCCTGCGTTGGGAGCACGATAGACGGGAAGAGGGCAGTGGGACAGCGGAGAGAGGCGCAACAGGCGAGGGTGTGACAGGCATGGCAGCAGAAAATGACGCAGCAGAAACTGGCACAGCAGCCACAGAAAAAAAGCAGCGCTTCGGCGTTACGGCAACAATGCGCACACACACGGCATTTCGCAGCAGAATGGAGGAAGCCGGAAAACGGATTGTTCCCCTCGTGACGATGCGGACAGAGAGGCTTGCCGCATACGGCGGGCTAAAGGAACGGCTTGCGGAACCGGGAAATTACGACTGGGTTCTTTTTACGAGCAAACAGGCGGTGGAATTGTTCTTTGCAGCGATGCGTGAGCAGGAACAGGATATACGTGCGTTTTCGCACTGCAAATTCGCAGTCATCGGGCAGGGAACGAAAGACGCACTAAAGGAGCATGGCGTTTACGCGGATTTTGTGCCGACCCACGCGGACACGGAAACGCTTGCCGAAGAATTTGCGGAAGTGCTTTTGGGAGAAACAGCAGAGAAGGAGCAGCAGGAGGCTTGCGTGTGTGCGGCTGCGGGAGGACATATGCGCATTCTTTTCCCACATGCAAGGCAGGCAGATCCGGTAACGGCTGCGCGGCTGCGCGAGGCGGGGGCGGATGTGACGGAGCTTTCGGTCTATGATGTGACGGGAAATGGGTGCAGCGGTCTTTTGCGTATTGCAGAACTTACAGATTTTGCGTTTTTCAGTGCATCGGGAGTGCATGCTTTTTTTGGGGAATTGCGTGCGCGCGGATATGCACTGCCGAAGGATGCGCAGTTCTGGTGCATCGGAAATCCGACGAGGGAGGCGCTTTTGTGTGAATTTTCACGTCTTGGGGAAAGTACATCGGACAGTTATCAGATTCATGTGGCAAAGGAAGCGTCTGTGGACGGATTGGCGGACCTGATTTTGCGGGAAGAGGCAGAGGATGGCGGGAATCTGTAAGAAATGCCTGCTCCGCGGGATGGCGGAGGCAGACCGGGAGATGATAGAAAAGCGAGAGAGTGGTAAGTGTCCATATAGGAAATGGCAAAAATGAAATTGCAGATATAAGGAGGCGTTTATGAAAAAATCTATTTATCAGGCTTTGGTAATATTGCTTTTTAGCGTGTGCCTTATCACAATATCGTTTCATGAAGTAAAACATGAAGAGAATGTGGAAAAGGGGGTACTTGTAAGAGACGTCCTGATCATAGAGAATGAAACAGGAAGAGAAAGAAAGCTTCGTGCGGAAAGAGACGGGGAAGCAATCTGTGAATGTTGGGAGATGCTACAGGAAGTGCCGCAGGATAATGCAAGCAGCAATGTGGAATATACGGTTACGTTTTTCCTCGACAATGGTAAGGGAGTCCCTTATTCCGTATCAAAGGAAGATACGCTTAGGACAGAGTTTTTGAAAGAATTTTTTGATAATATGCTAAGGCCGCTTTAAGAAAATAAAGAAGCTGCTGGAAATGATGCGATCATTATTTCCGGTGGCTTTTTTATTAGAATGTGCTATACTCTTTAGCAGTAGGAAAACAGGGTGGAAAACAAGGAGGAAAATCCTGCACAGCTTGCTGGGCATTGCTCCACACAGAGGTGGTCGCATTTTCCTTCGGAAAACAAGGAGGAAAATCCTCTGCTCCCACAGAGGTGGTCGCATTTTCCTTCGGAAAACAAGGAGGATTGTTATGCATAGATTAAGAAGGCTGCGCGTCAGCGAGACGATGCGGGATATGGTGAGGGAGACACGGATTGACAGGAGCGATCTCGTGTACCCTATATTTGTAATAGAGGGAGAAAATATCAAAAACCCGATCGATTCCATGCCGGGGATTTATCAGTATTCGATCGACAGGCTGGATGAGGAGCTTGACAGAGTGCAGGCGTCGGGCGTACATGCGGTTCTGATTTTCGGCATTCCGGCGCACAAGGATGAGGTCGGGAGCGAGGCGTACAACGACGAGGGCGTGACGCAGCGCGCCATCCGCCATATGAAGAAACGGATGCCAGAGCTGCTTGTTATTGCGGACGTCTGTCTGTGCGAGTACACTTCACACGGACACTGCGGGCTTGTGTGCGGGGGCGAAATCTTAAATGACGAGACGCTTCCGCTGCTCGCAAAGATGGCTGTCAGCCTTGCAAAGGCAGGCGCTGACGTGATCGCGCCGTCGGATATGATGGACGGAAGGGTGGCGGCAATCCGGGAAGCGCTCGATCAGAACGGATTCTTAAACACGATGATCATGGCGTACAGTGCGAAGTTCGCGTCCGGATTTTACGGGCCGTTCCGCGAGGCAGCGCATTCTGCGCCGAGTTTCGGCGACCGTAAGACTTACCAGATGGACCCGGCGAACCGCAAAGAGGCGATCCGCGAATGTCTGTCGGATATCGAGGAGGGTGCGGACGTTATCATGGTAAAGCCTGCGCTTGCCTACCTTGATGTATTGCGCGAGGTCGCAGACCGCACCGATTACCCGCTTGCGGCGTACAACGTCAGCGGGGAGTACTCGATGGTGAAGGCGGCTGCCGCAAATGGATGGATCGACGAGAAGAAGATCGTTATGGAAATCATGACGGGCATCAAGCGCGCCGGGGCGAAGATCATTATTACCTATCACGCGCTGGATGTGGCGAATTGGCTTAAGGAAGAGCAGATGCTTTAGAAAATAAAAAGTAGCGAAGAAAGAGGAAATCCTATGCAGTTTGCAGAATCAGAGAAATTATTTGAAGCGTCAAAGCAGTGCATACCGGGCGGCGTCAACAGCCCGGTGCGTGCATATCAGGCGGTGCGCCGTCCCCCCGTATTTATAGACCGTGCGAGCGGATCTCATATTTACGATGTGGACGGCAACGCGTACATCGACTATGTGTGCTCCTGGGGACCCTGCATTTTGGGACATGCTTACCCGCGCGTCATAAAGGCGGTGCAGACGGCGTGTGAGAACGGGCTTACCTACGGTGCGCCGACCGGAAAGGAACTAAAACTAGCCGAACTGATCCGGTCATGCATTCCGTCGATGGAAGTCTCAAGGCTGGTAAGCTCCGGCACGGAGGCGACGATGAGCGCGATCCGCGTCGCGCGCGGTTTTACAGGAAGGGATAAAATTATAAAGTTCCGCGGCTGCTATCACGGGCATTCCGACGGGCTTTTAGTGAAGGCAGGGTCGGGCGCGCTCACGCAGTCCGTACCGGACAGCAAGGGAGTTCCCGCCGACTACACGAGAAATACGCTGGTCGCGGAATATAATCAGCCCGATTCCGTAGAGCGGTTGTTTGAAGTGTATGGAAAGGAGATTGCGGCGGTCATTGTGGAACCTGTGGCGGCAAATATGGGAGTTGTTCTGCCGGATGAAGGATTTCTTGCATTTTTGCGAAAAATCACGGAGGACTACGGTGCGCTCTTGATTTTTGACGAGGTCATTACGGGCTTTCGGCTCGGCATCGGCGGTGCGCAGGCGTATTTTGATGTGACGCCGGATCTTACGACGCTCGGCAAGATCATCGGCGGCGGAATGCCGGTCGGCGCGTACGGCGGCAGAAAAGAGATCATGGACATGGTTGCTCCGGTCGGTCCGGTCTATCAGGCGGGAACGCTTTCCGGCAACCCGATCGCGACGACGGCAGGCATCGAGACGCTTACGATCTTAAAGGAAACGCCGGAGATTTATACACAGATTGCAGAGAATGCGAAGACGATTGCGGGCTGCATCAAAGAGACGATGGGGGACGCAGTCTGCGTCAATCAGATCGGCTCACTGATGAGCGTTTTTTTCACGGGAGATGCGGTCACGGATTATGCGTCGGCGACTTCCTCCGATGTGGAAAAGTATGCGGCATATTTTGGCTATATGCTGGAGCACGGGATTTATCTCGCACCGTCGCAGTTTGAGGCAATGTTCGTGTCGGCGGCGCACACGGCGGAAGATATCGCGCGCACCTGTGAGGTGATACGCGGGTACGCGGATAGGGGATAGTATGAACATTGTTTTTTTAGGTATTGTATGATACTATAGTACTATAACATATAATTAAGGCTTATATTTTCGTTGTGGAGGAACTTTTTATGAAATATAAAATTCTTGTAAGCGGAAACAATTTGGCGTTGATTATTGATTTTATACAGCATACGGAAACGGCTTTTAAGACACTCAGCACAACGGCCTGCCTGCAGGACGTCATCGGACACTTTGAGCTTTTTCAACCGGATGCCTATATCTGCTTTGTGGATTCCGAATATAGCAGCGTCGGGGAGCAGATCAGTTCTCTTAAATGCGATAAAGCCTATAACGGCGCAAGTATTTTTCTTGTCTGCGACGCGGTAATATACAATAAGCTTGTCAGCAATCCGATGCTTAAAGCGGAAGTGGACATGGTCATTCGCCGTCCAATTACCAACGATAATCTTATTCTGAGAATAAACCACTACTTTGATAATCTAAGGGCGGCCGAAGAAAAAGTCAGAGTCGAAGAAAAAGCAAAAACAGAGGAAGCTCCTGCAAAGGAAGAGGAGACTCCTGCAAAGGAAAAGGAGAAGGCTGCCGCTACTGCTGAGAGGAAATCAGAAAGGAAGCATATCCTTGTTGTTGACGATGACCGTATAATACTGAAAATGTTAAAGACTGCTCTTAGCGAAAAATACGATGTTACAACTATGGTCAACGGTATTATGGCAGAGAAATTCCTTGAGATGAGAGAGGTGGATCTGGTTATTCTGGACTATGAAATGCCCGGTGAAACGGGCGCTGATGTGTTCAGAAAGATTAAAAGCAATCCCAGAATACCACAGACTCCCGTTTGCTTTCTGACTGGAATTACCGACAGGAAAAAGATCATGGAGGTAATGGCTCTCAAGCCTTACGGGTATTTGCTGAAGCCAATCGATATAGATATGCTTTTGGCTACTGTCAGTAATCTGACCGATTAATGGAGATTTGCTCGATAAACGTCTTTAAATATAAATAATGCTGAAGGGAGAGTTCCCTTTTTGCCGCTGAAACGGCCTTGGGTTGTGATAAAATTATGAATAACGAGAATAATTTATATATCACTGATCTGGTAGATGCAGATATGCTTCAACAAATACAAAGAGCTTTTTCAGATATGACAGGTATGGCAGCTATTACTGCGGACAGTAACGGTGTCTCGGTTACTGAAGGTACTAATTTTACTGATTTCTGTATTAAGTTCACGAGAAATACCGAGCTTGGACGGAAGAGATGCGAAAGCTGTGACAAGAAAGGCGCCGAGATGGCCCTTGCAAACGATGAAGCCTGTTCTTATTACTGCCACGCCGGGCTTATGGATTTTGCTGCGCCTATTATGGCTAACGGTGAAATGGTCGGCAGTTTTATCGGGGGACAGATTCTTACCGAAGCGCCGGATCTTGATAAAATAAGAGCAACCGCCGTCGAACTTGGCATCGATCCGGACGAATATGTGGAAGCGGTAAAGAAAGTTCCTGTTGTAAGCAAGAGACAGCTCGAAAGGGCAGCTCATTCTCTTTATGTTTTCGCATCGGCTCTTTCTAATATTGCATATAAAGGCTATGCTCTTTACCAGAACAATCTTGAGATTGAAAAAGCTTCGCATATGAAATCGGATTTTCTTGCCAACATGAGCCATGAGATACGAACACCCATGAACGCGGTACTTGGGCTTGCGGATCTTGCTCTGCGCGAGGAAATGTCCCTTGCTGCAAGAGAATACATCCATCAGATAAAAGCTTCAAGCAAAAATTTGCTTGTAATTATCAATGATATTCTTGATTTTTCAAAGATCGAATCAGGTAAAATGGATATTGTTGAGGTCGAATACGAACCGCTCTCGCTGATCAACGATTTGACCAGTGTAGTATGCAGCCGTATCGGCAGTAAGCCCATTGAGTTTACAATGGACATCGCTCCCGACCTGCCTAAAAGTCTGTACGGCGACAGTGTAAGAATACACCAGATTATACTTAATCTACTTACAAATGCAGTTAAATTTACCCACCAGGGTGAAGTCCATCTTAAAATTGATTTTGACCGCATGGACAATGACACGGTACTTATGAAGACTGAAATAAGCGATACCGGCATTGGCATTAAAAAAGAAGATATGTGCAAGCTTTTTAACTTGTTTCAGCAGGTGGACAGTAAACGCAACAGAAATATAGAAGGAACAGGGTTGGGGCTTGCAATCTCTCAGCGGCTCCTTACACTTATGGATGGAAAGATTTCCGTTGAAAGTGAATATGAAAAGGGAACGACATTTTTCTTTGAACTGCCGCAGAAGATTATTGACGCAACGCCTATTGTTCCAAAGCTTGAAAAATCCCTCAAAGCAGCGCTTCTTGTAGGTAACTGCTATGTTGAAGCGCAGCTTATGCGTGACCTGAACTGGATAGGAGCAGAATATATTGACCTTGTAAATGACGGATCTTATGAGAAGCTTCAGGTCGATTATCTGATTGTTGAAAAAGTATTTTTGAACCAGACGCTTCAGGATATTCTGAAAAAAAATACGAATCTCCAGTGTCTTGTCCTTGCTGATTACGATAGTATTGATGCTGCCGATATTCCTAATATTCGAATGATCAGCAAGCCCGTATACTCCCTAAGCCTTTACAATGCAATGGGAATACAGGAAATAAATTTAAAGGACATGGGCATTGAAAATGACAGCTTTACATTTGTTGCTCCGGACGCTCAAATTCTTATTGTCGATGATAATTCCGTAAATTTAACCGTTGCATCGGGGCTGCTTGAACCGTTGAGTATGAATATAGATACTGCCTCCAGTGCAGCGGAGGCTATCGAAAAAATACATTACGTTAAATACGATCTTATTTTTATGGATCATATGATGCCTGGGGTTGACGGCGTTGAAGCAACCCACATCATAAGACGGCTTGTACCAAGCTATAACGATGTACCTATTATCGCTTTGACGGCAAACGCTATCGGCGGTGCAAAGGAGATGTTCATAAAAGAGGGTATGAACGACTTTGTTGCAAAGCCTATTGAGGTAAAGGACGTAGTGTCAAAGATAATGAAATGGCTGCCTAAGGAAAAGATACGCCCCATTAGTAAATCAGAAGACTCAGCAGATCCTTTGCCAAAGACGGACGGTTCACAGATCTGCTGTGAAGTGGTTGACATCAAGGAGCTTAATACAAAGGAAGCCATAGCGATGCTTAAAAGCGAAAAGCTGTATATGGCTGTACTTAAAGAATATTATAACGCAATAGATAAAAAATACAGAGTTATCCTTGAATATAAGGAGGCAGAACGTTGGCAGGATTACACCATTGAAGTCCATGCGCTCAAAAGCACCTCGCGGCAGATTGGCGCAGTCCATATTTCGGAGCTTGCTGCGGAAATGGAAAAGGCAGGTAATGATAAGAATATTGAACTTATCAACGAAAAAAACGGAGCGATGCTTTCAGAATATCTGAAGCTTAGAGATATTCTGAAACCGTATTTTGCTGACATTTCCGAGTCTGGGGAGCAGTTTGCGCAGTTTAAAGAAATAATGGGTATGCTTGACGATCTGCAGGCTGTATTGAACAAATATGACACTCTTGAGGTAGATGCCGTTATAGAAAAAATGTCGAATAACACATACGGCGGTATTGATGAGGTTTATTTTGAGCAATTAAAAGAGGCGGCGGAAAGCGGAGACATTGATATGTGCTCGAAAATTGCCGGAGAGTGGAGCAAAGCGATCGCTGTCGTTTACAATAAGCAATGGGATTGAAAGAAATAAATGGTGAACGCCAGTTCCTTTATATTTGAAAGCAATTTTGCATAAAATAAAGAACATGACCGAAAAATTGCATTTTCTGTTGACAAATCGAAAGTATACTATTACTATAAATCATATCATATTACTATGATATGAAATAAAAAAGGATATGGTACAAAAAATGGAAAAAAAGCTTATATACATGGACAATGCGGCAACCACTCCGGTGAAGCCGGCGGTACTTAAGGCGATGCTTCCGTATTTTACAGAGAAATTCGGTAATCCCTCCAGCATCTACAGCATTTCTTCGGAGAATAAGAAGGCGATCACAAAGGCGCGTGAGGTCATTGCAGGAACGCTGAACACCGCTCCTGAAAATATCTATTTCACAGCGGGCGGCTCGGAGTCGGACAACTGGGCGCTAAAAGCGACGGCAGACGCCTACGAGTCCAAGGGAAAACACATCATTACGACCGGGATCGAGCATCATGCGATCCTGCACACCTGCGAATATCTGGAGAAGAGAGGCTTTGAGGTGACGTATCTTAATGTGGACGAGAACGGAATGGTGAAAATGGAGGAGCTTCGCGCGGCGATCCGCCCGGACACGATACTGATTTCCGTCATGTTTGCAAATAATGAGATCGGAACCATCCAGCCGATTGCAGAAATCGGAAAGCTCGCGCACGAGCACGGCATATTGTTCCACACGGATGCGGTACAGGCGTACACACAGATTCCGATCGATGTGGAGGAAATGAATATTGATATGCTAAGTGCCAGCGGCCACAAAATCAACGGTCCCAAGGGAATCGGTTTTCTGTATATCCGAAAAGGTGTGAAAATCCGTTCGTTCGTACACGGCGGCGCACAGGAGCGGCACAGAAGGGCGGGAACGGAAAACGTACCAGGAATCGTCGGACTTGCAAAAGCGGCGGAGCTTGCCGTGGCGAATATGAAGGAGCGTACCGGAGCGGAGAGAAAGGTGCGCGATCATCTGATCTCGCGCATTGAGAACGAGATTCCTTATGTGAAATTAAATGGTGATCGTACAAAGCGCCTGCCGAACAATATTAATTTTAGTTTTCATTTTATTGAGGGGGAATCGCTTCTGATTCTTCTCGACGGAAAGGGCATCTGCGCATCGAGCGGTTCCGCCTGCACATCCGGCTCGCTCGATCCGTCGCATGTACTTCTCGCGATCGGTCTGCCGCATGAGACTGCGCACGGTTCGCTCCGTCTTACGATCAGTGATGAGACGACGATGGAGGAGGCGGATTTCGTAGTGGACAGCCTGAAGGAGATTGTGGAACATCTGCGTGGAATGTCACCGCTCTATGAGGATTTTATAAAAAAAGAAGCATGAAAAAGGATTTATCGTTTAGGATTGCTGAAGCTGCGCAATATTTTGGCCTGCGGCACAAAACTTCGGCAATCAGAAAGGAATGACGGATATGTACAGCGAAAAAGTAATGGATCATTTTCAGAACCCGCGGAATGTCGGGGAAATAGAGGACGCGAGTGGCGTCGGAACGGTCGGAAACGCGAAGTGCGGCGATATCATGCGGATGTATTTAGACATTGACGAAAATCAGGTCATCCGGGACTGCAAATTCAAGACCTTCGGCTGCGGAGCCGCGGTCGCGACAAGCAGCATGGCGACGGAGCTTGTGAAGGGTAAGACGGTAGAGGAGGCACTTACGATTACGAACAAGGCAGTCATGGAGGCGCTCGACGGATTACCGCCCGTGAAGGTGCACTGTTCGCTTTTGGCGGAGGAGGCAATTCATGCGGCACTATGGGACTATGCGGAGAAAAATAAAATCACGATTAAAGGATTGGAAAAGCCCAAAAATGACATCAGCGAGGAGGAAGAAGAGGAAGAGTATTAGCAGAAGGAGATGATATCTGGTTGAAGATAACGACAAAAGGAAGATATGCGATTCACATCCTGTATGATCTGGCGCAGAACAAAACGGGACAGCCAGTGCCTGTCAAGGAGATTGCGGAGAGACAGGAGATTTCAGTCAAATATACGGAACAAATTATATCTATATTAAATAAATCTGGCTACGTGAAGAGCAGCCGGGGGTTTCAGGGCGGTTACCGGTTGACGAAGCCTCTTGAAGAATATGTGATCGGCGACATCCTAAGGCTGACCGAGGGGAGTCTCGCCCCGGTCGAATGCTTAAGCGCAGAAGAAAACCTGTGTCCGAAGCAGCATCGGTGCGAGACGATTCTCCTGTGGGAAAAGGTGGACGAGGCAATCCGGAGCGTGGTGGACCATGTGACGCTCCGGGATCTGCTGGACTGGCAGACGCGGGAAGCGGGGGAAATTGCTGCCAGATAAATCTGATATTTCCCCGACATTATCATCTATTATCCATTCCCTTATCTTTATCAATAATAGATGGAGCCTGGTATTCTTTGGTTAAAAGGAACGGCATATAGACAAGCAGATAGACAGAAATACTGATCAGTGTGGTCTTCCAGTCCCATATGACGCCGGATGGGGACGCATCAAATAAAGCGTTCCCCACATTATTATTGATAAAGTGGATAACAGTAACGGCCCAGATATTACGCGTTCTCATGTATACCCAGCCGAAAAAGATCCCCATCCCTACACAGCCTGCAAGCTGTGTAAGGATACTTTGTAAACTTGTTTCAGGGCTGTAATAAAATAAGTTAATCGGCAAGTGCCATATTCCCCATAATAAACCGAGCAGTATCACGCCGCGCCTTAGTCCGAAATTCTTTTGCAAAATAGGCTGCAGAAAGTATCTCCATCCGTATTCTTCCCCGAAAAAAGCCGTAAAACTGAACAAAAGGTTAATCGCCATTGCTGCTAAGTATATAGGGGCGTCCGGTTTTATTGCATATCCGTCTGTTTTTCCGATAAATATATTTTCCGCCGCAAAACACAACAGGCATATCAGCAAATATAATAAAATAAATAACGCAATCCCTGATATACCGCGTTTCAAATTTACAGTAAACGATAAGCCGTATTGTTCTCTTTTTTCATGCAGATTATTTCTATAAAACAGACCGGGCAGGAAATCATCGCTACTATATTTATCAATATAGCGAAATATAAGCGGGGAATTACCACACTTACCATACACAAAATAATCATTACTACGGTGAAAAAAGAAAAGGTATAATAAAAAGCTTTGGGAATAGGATGTTCATTGTCATGTGTTAAAATGGCTGCTATCATAACGCCAAAAGCAGGTAAATACATCCAGACCAACGGGAAAATACTTGTATCAATCCCATTCACATATGCCATTCCCATAAAGATTCCAAGAATAATGGGCAATCCGAATGTAATGGTAAAATAAATTTTAGTGGCATGTTTTGTTTTGTTCATAATATTCTCCTTGTACCTATAATAAGAAAGAGCCAATGCCTCATGAGTATCTCATCATATCCATTGGCTCTGCAGCGTCTAGGCGTCTGACCCTTTATTTTGAAATTCCGAACGATAGAGCAGTCTTGATTTTATAAAAAATACACTGCAAATCAGTATGGCGATAATTGGTATCAGCCATCCGATTCCTCTCATTAACGCAAAAGGTGTCTCAAACAAAAACGCCCACCAAAAAGGGAGTCCCTCGAGATCCCATAGTCCCGGCGTAAGATACCATTCCTTTGGTGAAGAAATACCGTTAAGGTCTATCCAGCCTCCGGTTTTCATTGACAGGAGAAGCGGTAAAAAGGGGATTGCAGAATACAGCCACATATTAGCCAGCCTATGATATCTTCCTGCACGGGAAAGCGTATCTGAGAATATATCTTCTGTGCTGCCTTCGTTTGTCTTAAGAAAATATTGTGTTCCGGATGATTTTGTACCCGCAATATGCTTCCAACCGCTATCCTCAAACAATGTACAGTAATCAGAAAAATCCTTCGCGCCTCTAAATGCCCGATAATCAATTCTAATTGTCTTCGTATCCGGGAGGGCCTCTCTAAAACAGTAGAAAAACGATTTGCCGCAGAGCAGCCAACCCTGGCTTGCCATGCGTTCAAGCCACCGTTCTTCCTTTTCAAACCGCAAAAAAATTTTAAGCTTTTTCATATTCCGATATCTCCTTTATTTTTTCTGTTGTGGCAATCATATGAAGCATTCGCTTGTAATCGGCGTGCAATACTTGTTTCCCCAAATCAGAAATTACATATATTTTTCTTCGCGGGTCATCGCTGGGTAAAGAAGTAATCAACTTCTTTTTCAAAAGATTTTCAATCGCTCCATACATTGTGCCTGCTGCAAGCCTGACCTGCCCGTCACTTAATTCCTCTACTTTTTGCATGATTGAGTACCCATGCGCGGGCTCTGTTAAAGCTAACAGAACATAATAGACCGTTTCCGTCAGCGGTAAGTTTTTATCCCTGTTCAATTGTACACCTCCAATATACAGTTTGACTATATATTCGCATTATATACAGTCGGACTGTATATGTCAAGAGTTTTGTTAAGAAAATGAAAAACGGAAAGTTCATACATTATTGACTACAACATATTTTAGGCGGTCCGGATGCCGCCCGGGGAATACCAGATTGTAAAGATATGAATAATATGCTATACTTCTTTCAAAAAGCGGGAAGGGTGTCATAACATGAAGATTTCTACAAAAGGAAGGTATGCACTGCGTCTGATGCTGGATCTTGCGATGAATGAGGAAGGCAATGTAGTCAGAATCAAGGATATCGCTGCCAGACAGGACATTTCGGATAAATATCTGGAACAGATCATTTCCATACTGAACAAGGCGGGCTACGTGCGCAGCACGAGAGGACCGCAGGGCGGCTATACGCTCAAAAAGGAGCCAAAGGATTATACGGTCGGCATGATTCTTCGGCTGACAGAAGGAAGTCTTGCTCCGGTGTCCTGCGTGGAGGAAGATGCGGTCGTCTGCGAGAGGGAGGCAGCATGCGCGACGATGGAGGTCTGGAAGAGGCTGAATCAGGCAATCAGCGGAGTGGTCGATGACATGACGCTTGCAGATCTTGTTGAAATACAGAGAGAAAAGCAATCGAAGCAGTAGGAAAAGAGGGTTATCATGGCAAATATTTATCAGGGAGTACAGGAATTGGTCGGGCACACGCCGCTCGTGGAGCTTACGCATCTGGAGGAGAGATACGGACTTTCGGCAAGGCTTCTGGTAAAGCCGGAATACTTAAATCCGGCGGGGAGCGCGAAAGACCGCGTGGCGCTTGAGATGATTCGGGACGCTAAGAGAAGGGGCGTGTTAAAGGAGGGCGCGACGATCATAGAGCCGACTTCGGGAAATACGGGGATCGGTCTTGCGGCGATTGCCGTACCTATGGGTTACCGTGTGATAATTGTTCTCCCGGAGACGATGAGCGTGGAGCGCAGAAATATCATAAAGGCATACGGAGCGGAAATTGTCCTGACGCCGGGCGGGCTTGGCATGGCCGGTGCGATTGCAAAGGCAAAACGGCTTGCGGGGGAGATCACGGGCAGCTTTATCGCCGGACAGTTTGAGAATCCTGCGAATCCGGCGGCGCACTATAAGACGACGGGACCGGAGATCTGGGAGGATACGGACGGAAAGGTCGACGCTTTTGTTGCCGGAGTCGGTACAGGCGGCACGATTACGGGCGTCGGCAGATATTTAAAGGAGAAGAATCCGGATATCCATATCATTGCGATGGAGCCGGCCGGCTCGCCGTTCTTATCGCAGGGGAAATCCGGCGCGCATGCGATCCAGGGAATCGGCGCGGGCTTCGTTCCAGAGGCGCTTGATACCGGAATTTACGATGAAATCGTGACAGTGGAGGATGATGAGGCGTATGCGTACGCCAAGGCGATCGCGCGCGAGGAAGGGCTTCTCGTGGGGATTTCGTCGGGAGCAGCGTTAAAGGCGGCGCTGGACTGGGCGAAGCAGAAGGAACACGCAGGGAAGACGATCGTCGCACTTCTGCCGGATGGCGGCGACCGCTACTACTCCACAGCTTTGTTTACAGATTAAGGAAATAAAATGAAGAACCCCCGTTATGGCGTTTGCAGCCACCATAGCGGGGGTTCTTCCATTAAGAAGGGGGTTTTCTCGGTTTATTGATCAACCCAACGCCGATTCTCATCGACGAAATTATCATATCATATTTTCGTAAAATGTCCAGTATTATATTGGCATGTTTTTGTCTATCTTTGGGACATTTTGTATTTGACACGTCTTGTTCGCTGCCGGGGGATTTTGTCTGCTAAATGACGTTTGCTAATTTCTGTACTGCTTCTTCCTTTGTGGCAACAAAGAAAACATCCTTCCCATTGTTGCTCTCATAGATGAAGTCTTTCAGTGGTTTGCTCGTGTAATGGGAAAAATCGCCGTATATTGCAATTTTTCCGCCATAATTAATGTATTTTTGAAGAATTTCTCCCGCCAAACCGCTGCTTAACACGAAGAAATCTTCTGTGATTAACTTTTTATCTACGGCGATATACTTCGTGCCTGCATCATATTTGGCAGACATAAGCAGATCAAGCGCAGAATCGACATCAACAATCACTTGACTGTCGCTTGAAACAATGGCGGCTATTCCGTCGCCGCAATCAATTTTCTCAAACTTCATGCCTGTACCTCTCTTTCTATGAATTGCAGACAAAATCCCGCATTACCGCCGCCGGCAACGCTTGTGGCATTATAACATGGAATAAGTAAAAGCGCAAGAGATGGTGATCATCTTGACTGTTATTGCCATCGTCATTTATAATGAATGAATGTGGATAGGGAGGAAAACGCAATGTCAATCGATCAGAGTAAAATCAGAAATTTTTGTATTATTGCACATATCGATCACGGCAAATCAACGCTTGCCGATCGTATCATAGAGAGTACGGGAACATTGACCAGCCGTGAGATGCAGGCGCAGGTTCTCGACAACATGGATCTTGAGCGGGAGCGCGGCATCACGATCAAGTCGCAGGCGGTCCGTATTATATATAAAGCGAAGGATGGGGAAGAGTATATTTTTAACCTCATCGACACGCCGGGACATGTTGACTTTAATTACGAGGTGTCGAGAAGCCTTGCCGCCTGTGACGGCGCGATTCTCGTCGTGGATGCGGCGCAGGGCGTGGAGGCGCAGACGCTGGCGAACGTGTATTTAGCGCTCGATCATGACCTTGACGTGATGCCGGTCATCAATAAGATTGATTTGCCGAGCGCGCAGCCGGATGAGGTCGTAAAGGAAATCGAGGACGTCATCGGCATCGAGGCGGCGGATGCGCCGCGCATTTCGGCGAAGACCGGGCTGAACATCGATCAGGTATTAGAGCAGATCGTGGAGAAGATCCCTGCACCGTCCGGTGATCCCGCGGAGCCGTTAAAAGCGCTTATTTTTGATGCACTCTACGATTCCTACAAGGGCGTTATCGTATTTTGCCGTGTGAAAGGGGGCACGGTGAAGGTCGGTGATCCGATTCGGATGATGGCGACAGGCGCGCAGTCCGAGGTCACGGAAATCGGCTATTTCGGTGCGGGGCAGTTTATTCCGTGCGACGAGCTTTCGGCGGGCATGGTAGGCTATATCTGCGCGAGTATCAAGAATGTCAGGGACACTCGTGTGGGCGATACCGTGACGAATGCGGCGCGCCCGTGTGACGAACCGCTTCCGGGTTACAAGAAGGTCAATCCGATGGTCTACTGCGGCATGTACCCTGCGGACAGTGCGAAATACCCCGATCTCCGCGACGCCCTGGAAAAGCTTCAGATCAACGACGCTTCCCTGCAGTATGAGCCGGAGACGTCTCTTGCGCTGGGCTTTGGTTTCCGCTGCGGATTCTTAGGGCTTTTGCATCTGGAAATCATACAGGAGCGCTTAGAGCGTGAATTTAACCTTGATCTCGTGACGACGGCGCCGGGCGTTATCTACAAGGTGTATAAGACGAACGGCGAAGTAATTGAACTGACGAACCCGTCGAATCTGCCCGATCCGTCCGAGATCGAATACATGGAGGAGCCAGTCGTATCGGCGGAAATCATGGTGACGAGCGATTATGTCGGCGCGATCATGACGCTCTGTCAGGAGCGCCGCGGCATCTATATCAGCATGGAATATCTCGAGGAGACGCGCGCGCTCATCAAGTACGATCTGCCGCTCAACGAGATCATCTACGATTTCTTTGACGCGCTGAAATCGCGCTCGAGAGGTTATGCGTCGTTCGATTATGAGTTGAAGGGCTATGAGCGCTCCGAGCTTGTGAAGCTCGATATTTTGATTAACCGTGAGCAGGTCGACGCGCTCTCCTTTATTGTGTTCAAGGATAGCGCCTACGAGCGCGGCAGAAAAATGTGTGAGAAGCTTAAGGAGGAGATTCCCAGGCACCTGTTTGAGATTCCAATCCAGGCGGCAGTCGGCGGCAAGGTCATTGCGCGCGAGACGGTGAAAGCGATGCGTAAGGATGTACTTGCAAAGTGCTACGGCGGCGATATTTCCAGAAAGAGAAAGCTTTTAGAGAAGCAGAAGGAAGGAAAGAAGCGCATGCGTCAGGTCGGCAATGTAGAGATTCCGCAGGAGGCATTCATGAGCGTGTTAAAGCTGGATGAGGATTAAGTGACCTGTGAAGGGAGAGTGCACACTTGGAGGCGTGGCTGACATTTCTCGGTGAGGACAGCCCGGAGAAGGTAATCGAACTGATTACGGCTTACCCGGAGTTTCAGGAAATGTACGCGACGCTGTATGAGATGTGCCGGAATACGGAGAGGGTGATGAGGATGTTTTCAGAAGAACTGCGGATATTGGACCGCAATACGGTGAAGTATATGATCGAAGAGCAGCAGAAGGAGATCGATTCGTATAAGGAACAGTTACAACAGAAGGACGAAGAGTGGAATCGGAGACTGGATCAAAAGAATGAAGAGTGGAATTGCAGACTGGGCCAGAAGGATGCCCAATTGCACGTGGCGCAGGAACGGTTAGCGCAGCTCGAAGCAGAGCTTGCCGCGGTCAGGGGGAAGGTATCGAAATGACGGAATCATTGTCGAATGAGGATATCCGTTATGCATTTCTCCAACGGCTTTTCAGCTGAGAAATCCCGTTTTAAAATGTCCTCTGCCACAATATCGCGCTTTTTTAGCGATACCCGCATATTTCCACGAATCATTCCACTGCTTTAAATATCAGTAAAAATCCCGTCTGGTTACATTGAGCGTATCACAATAAAGCGCGATTTTTCTTTTGATCGTGCCGCCTTGGGTTTTTCTATCAATAAACCGTATTCTCAGTTTTTTGCTGACTTCTGGCGGTTCGCTGCGAAAAAGGCACTTGCTTCCGTCAGAAACTCATTTTCCTCTTTTAAACGAGCTATCTCTTTTGACTGTTCACTGCTTTGCTGTCTGAGGTTTTGCACCTCTTCTGTAAGGCTCATAGCCGCATCCAGAGTCTGCATTCCCAGTTCTAAATCGAACCTGTCGTCTTTTGCACGCTTATTCCATCCGTACAGCGTATCAATGTTGACTCCTAATTCTTTTGCGGCTTTACTAAATCCAATTTCTCTTTCCAGCTGTACTGCCTGAATTTTGAATTCCTTATCATAGACTTTCTTCTGTGTCAGATAACAAAGTCCGCCGATCACAAGCCCGCCGCCGATAAAGTTGCCGAGCATCACGAAGAAGAAGCTCGGGAGCGAATCAAGGGCGTTTAGCGAGGCAAGCTGCGCGTCGGTCAGAGAATACAACTCCTTTGCCGTTTCCACGTAAGCGGGATTCATCGCTGCGAGAATTCCGGCGGGAATGTAGTACATATTTGCGACCACATGTTCAAAGCCCGATGCGACGAACAGCCAGATCGGGAAAAAAATGGCAAGGATCTTTCCTGCGACATCTTTTGCCGCGGCAGCCATCAGAATTGCCATGCATACAAGCACGTTGCAGAGAATGCCGGAAAGCACCATGCGAAGAGGGGAGAGCGCGATTTTTTTGGCGGCGACGCTGATCGTATATGCGCCGAGTTTTCCCCCGGTATAGTCAAACTGACCGCTGAAAGAAACGAGCAGGACGATAACGAGCGCGCCGATAAGGTTCGAAAAGAATACGACGACCAGATTGCGGAGCATCCCACTCCACTTGATCTTCTTGTCCCACGCTGCCATTGTCATCAGGCAGTTTCCGGTGAACAGTTCGCCGCCGACAAGGACAATCATTATCAGTCCCGCCGGGAAAATCACTCCGGCAAGCGTCCGCTGTAAGCCCACGTTGGCGATATCATGCACTGCAACATTGCTTCCGGCGCCGCCAAGGGCGATAAAGATGCCGGCAAGTATGCCGAGCAGAATCATTTTTCCGAACGGTAATGCCGCCTTATTGACGGCGGTGCTGATATTTGATTCTATGACTTCTTTTGGAGTGTTATAATTCTGTTCCATTTTATCATCTCCCTTATCTTTTCAGTATCCATATACAATGGATACAGGTTCTTGTAATGAAGCCATTTTTATGTTAACACTCCCGCAGATGGAAATCAATATTTGGGACGGATTTTTACTTCTCAAATTAACAGGAGAACGCTGCATAGGCAGGGTGTGGCATATTATGGACGCATTGACGGGTGAATACGAATCGAATATAATGGTTTCATTGCAAGTGGGATAAGGAGAGGGGTTTATGATATTTTCCATATTGCCGATGAGATCGGGCATGGAAAGAGGCTGCGGACGTGATGGGATTTGAATTTGCGCAGTGCTGGAAATATCACAAGAGTATGGAGTAGGAGAAGAAAACGGAGACGACAATGAGTAAGAAAACAATGGAATTATATATACACATTCCGTTTTGTATAAAGAAATGCCAGTACTGCGATTTCCTGTCCTTTGCGGCGGACGAGAGCACGCAGAACGATTATGTGCAGGCGTTGCTTCGTGAGATTGCCTACTATGGGTCGCGCTGTATGGATTATCTTGTGACGACGGTGTACATCGGCGGCGGTACGCCTTCCTGGCTTCGCGAGGAGGCGATGGAGGAAATCATGACGGCGGTGAAGCATTCTTTTGCGCTGGCGTCGGATGCGGAGGTTTCGATTGAGTGCAACCCGGGAACCGTGACGGATCACAAGTTCGCCGTATACCGCAGATCGGGTATCAACCGCATCAGCATCGGGCTGCAGTCGGCGTCGGATGAGGAATTAAAGCTTCTGGGGCGCATCCACACCTTCGATCAGTTTCTAAAGACCTATGAGCTGGCGCGCAGGAACGGCTTTGACAATATCAACGTCGATATTATGAGCTCCCTGCCGGGGCAGACGGCGGAGAGTTTCGAACAGACCTTACAGCAGGTACTTCGCTTAAAGCCGGAGCACATTTCGGCATATTCCCTGATCATCGAGAAGGGTACGCCGTTTTATGACCTGTACAAATTTGACGCGGTCAAGCAGAAGGCGGGCATGCCGACTTTTGTGCTTCCGACGGAGGACGAGGTCTATCGGATGACAAAGCTGACGGAGCAGGGATTGAAAGAGGCGGGCTATGAACATTATGAAGTCTCCAATTTTGCAAAGCCAGGCTATGCATGCAGGCACAATATCGGTTACTGGGAGCGGGAAAATTATCTGGGGCTGGGGCTTGGTGCGTCTTCTCTGATGGAAAATATCCGTTACAGCAACATCAGCGACCTGTATGAATATCTGGAACAGAGTGCCAATATCCGTGAGGGTCTGTGGGAGAACGAAGTGTCCGAGGAGCGGGCGGACGGTGTGTATTCGTATACAGAGGAGCTTCCGGCAACCAACCTTCACGCCTCTGCGGAAAGAATAGGCAGGAAGGGACAGATTGAAGAGTTTATGTTTCTCGGGCTGCGCATGACGGGCGGCGTTTCGAGAGAACGTTTTGAGAAGTGCTTCGGTATTCCGATTGAGGCGGTCTATCAGGAGGTTCTTTCGCATTTGCAGGCGGAGGGATTGCTTTTAAAACGCGCCGGACGTATTTATCTGACGGAGCAGGGACAGGACGTCAGCAACTACGCGCTGGCACAGTTTTTGCTGTAGCCTGCAATCTTAAGAAAATCTTCATGAATATTCATTCGCGTTTTGGTCGGATTTGGACTAGAATAAAAAGAGAGTATTTGGGGAGTGAAGTGATGTGAATGCAGAAAAGAGAAGAAAGAGACGAATCCGAAATATGGTCTGTGTTCTGTACAGCATCATTCAGCTTTCAATTGTAATCGCAGGTTTTAAGGTGCTTGGCGGTATATTAAAGAAGCTGGATGTGACAGAGACGATGCTGCCGATTCAGGGAGAGGTCGTCGTGTCCGGGGATGAAAATGTGGAACTGACGGGACCTGTCATCTGTATCGACGCCGGGCACGGTGGGAAGGATAACGGTTCGGAGTCCGGTTCGCATGTGGAGAAGGATGACAATTTGAGACTGGCGCAGGCGGTCGCGGTATATCTGGAAGAGAAAAATGTCCGTGTGGTCATGACGAGGGAGGACGACACTTTCTTAAGTCTGGAAGAGCGCTGTAATATTGCAAACCAGAACAATGCGGACTATTTCGTGTCGCTGCACCGCAACGACGGCGAGGGATACGGCGTGGAGACATGGGTGGACAGCGGAGCGACGGACGAGACGGTGATGCTGGCGGAGCAGATCATGGATAAATTAGACGAAGTGGGGATTCAGCGTAACCGCGGCGTTAAGAAGGGAACGCAGAAGAGCGAGTCGGGCAACTACTACGTGAATATTCATTCGGACATGCCTTCCTGTATCGTGGAAATGGGATTTGTCGGGAATGCGGCGGATAATCAGCTTCTGGAGGAGAAGCTTAACGACTATGCGGCGGCGATCGGAGACGCGATTCTTTCTACATATGAAATTTATAATGGTGCGTCCGGCGCGCCGGGGCAGAACCCGGATGGCGTCGGAGATGGCGCGTCAGGGCAGAACACGGACGGTGCAGACGGAAGCATGACAGGGCACAATGACGGAACGGATCAAAGCGCGTCGGGACAGAATACCGGAGCGGACGTAAGCGCTTCATCCGGGCAAGTGACGCAGACGATCGCACTTGACGGATTGAATACGACTGTTGTAAATTGGGGGCTTGGCAAGAATGTGGACGAGCAGAACCGCCCGGTCGACGCGGTTAGCGCACAGGAGAAATACGGTGCGTACAACGCTGTGTTTCTGGGAGAGGGTGAAAAGAGTATTTATCTGACCTTTGACGAGGGCTATGAGTACGGCTGCACGGAATCCATTCTTGATACGTTAAAGGAAAAAGGGGTTTGCGCGGTATTTTTCGTGACAGAGCCGTACGCAAAGGCGGAGCCGGAACTGGTACAGCGCATGATCGACGAGGGACATGTCGTCGGAAATCACAGTGTGACGCACCCGGCGGCAGGGCTTCCGTCGCAGAGCGCCACGCAGCAGCAGGAAGAGGTCATGGGAAATCACCGGTACATAGAAGAGAATTTCGGCTACGATATGTATCTGTTCCGCTATCCGGCAGGGAAGTTCAGCGAACAGACGCTTGCGATCGTAAATAACTGCGGCTATAAGAGCGTGCTCTGGAGTTTTGCGTATATGGATTACGATGTGAACAATCAGCCGGACAAGTCGGAGAGCCTTGCGAAAATGACGGATAAGCTGCATCCGGGCGCGGTCTATCTGCTGCACGCGGAGTCTGAGACGAACGCGGCGGTGCTCGGAGATTTTATCGATGCGGCGCGGAGCGGCGGGTATTCGTTTGCGACGCTATAGCGCGGGGAATAGTTGTAATGACAATGTATTGACAATAAAGGTTGGAATGTTATAGCAAAGAAAAGGAGAATTGTTTTTGATGACGCAAAACAGGAAAGGGGCGCTCAGAGAACAGGTAATTGTCATGCTTATGTTAGAGTTAGGAAGAACGGAAGAGCGTGCAGACAAAGAGGGCTGGATCGATGCAGATGAAATTGAAAAAGAATTGGGGCGAGGAATGAGCAGTGGATGAACCATTGCTCTTTTTTTATGGATAAATCAAAACAGATGGAAAAAATTGGGAAATTCTAATCGCCTTGTCATTGACAGTATTCCACTTGTGGAATATAATGAGCGTATAGGATGAACGGAGGAGGCGCATTGTATGTTAAAGCACGGAATTCTGGGACTGCTCAATTATATGGAAATGACCGGGTATGAGATTATGGAGACTTTTCGGGATTCCCTGAATTATTTCTGGGATGCGAAAACCAGCCAGATCTACAGAGAACTGCAAGGGTTGGAACAAAAGCAATGGGTCAGCAAAACCGTTGTTCCGCAAACCGGAAAGCCCGACAAAAATGTCTATTCCATCACGGCGGCGGGACGGGAGGAACTGTTGCGGTGGCTTGCGGATGGTGACCTGGGGCTGAGAGTCAAGACACCGATTTTGATGAAAGTCTTTTTCCTTGGGGAAAGAAGTGTGGAAGAAAATATTTGTTATTTTGAAAGCGTTAAGAAAAGCTGCGAGTTTTTCCTGAATAGTTTAGAGTCCGTTCCACAGCACATACGCACCTATGGCGATATGATCGGGCAGAAAGAGAAAACGCTTTATTGGCAGATGACGGTAGAATATGGGCGGCGAAGCTTACAAATGCAAATCGATTGGGCCAAGGACTGCATCCGGCGGTTGGAAGGAGAGATAAAGTCATGAATATTTTGGTAATAAACGGAAGTCCCAAAGGAACCGGAAGCAATACCTACCGGTTGACGTCCGCGTTTCTGGATGGAATGAAGCAGGAAGTTCGGGATATTCAGATAAAAGAGCTTTCCGTCAGTCGTATGAATATCAAACCCTGCCTCGGCTGTTTTTCGTGCTGGAACCGTACCCCCGGACAATGCTGCATACAGGATGATATGCAGCAGGTCATTTGCGACCTGCTTTGGTCGGACGTTACAATATGGAGTTTTCCGCTGTATTATTTTTCGGTCCCCGGTCCTCTGAAAAATCTGATTGACCGTCAGCTACCCATGCTCCTTCCGTTCATGGAAGAAAAGGAGGGACAGGTCGGAAACGGAAACCACCCTTCCCGTTATGATATGAGTGGAAAAAGAACGGTGGTGATCTCCACCTGCGGCTTTTATACGGCAGAGGGAAACTATGACGGCGTATGCAGCCTTTTTGACCATCTCTGCGGGCGGGGAAATTATACGACCGTTTTTTGCGGTCAGGGCGAGTTATTTCGGGTGCCGGAACTGTCCGTGCGCACCAACGAATATCTTTCGTATGTAAAACAGGCGGGACAGGAGTATATAAAGGGCGGGATTTCCGGAGAAACGCAGGAACAGCTTGAACAGCTTCTGCTGCCGAGAGAGACTTTTGAAGCCTGCGCTGACGCAAGCTGGGGGATTGATAAGGGCGGCGCAAAAACAGGAGAAAACAGCACTGCCGTAAAAGAGTCTGACACGCTGATTTTCACCAGGCAGATGGCGGCACTTTACCGCAGGGAGAATTATCCCGGCAAAGACATTGTACTGGAAATGAACTACACGGACGTGGATGAAAGCTACCAGATTCTGTTGGGAAAGGACGGCAGCCGTGTTTATACGGACGGGTCTTTGACGGCTACTACAAGGATCGAAACACCGGTCACTGTATGGCGCCAGATTGCGGCCGGAGAGATTCGGGGAGACGAAGCCATGATGCAGGGGCTTTATAAGGTAAAAGGAGATTTTAACCTGATGCTGAAATGGGACAACTATTTTGGCGGTTCACAACCACAGGTGAAACGGGTAGAAGCGGCCCTGCCGCAGAAAAACACCAACATGAATATTATGCTCATTCCGTGGATCGTTTTATGGGTAGCTCCCGCAATTCACAAACAATGGGGATGCCTTATCAGCATCGGTGTATGTGCGCTTGTCCCCCTTATCTTCTATCGAAACAAAAAAACAGTGTATGATATTGTGACAAATGCTTTGGTAACGGGTTTTTCCGTTATGATGCTGGCAGGATGTTCAGAAAAATGGATGCTGCCGCTGTCGTACCTTTCCTTTGGCGTTATGTGGCTTGTGTCCTGTCTTGGGAAAGTATCTCTTACGGCTCATTATTCTATGAACAGCTATGGTGGTGAGGACGCTTTACAAAATGTGCTCTTTCTAAAGACCAATCGTATTCTGACAATACTTTGGGGCGTCCTTTACCTGCTTACATCTGCTTTTACCTGGTTTTTGATGCGAACCCCTGTCAGCAGCTTTGTCGGGCTTATCAATTCTGCACTGCCTGTTCTTATGGGGATTTTTACAGCATGGTTCCAGAAATGGTATCCGGCAAAAGTGGCTGGGGGAAAGTAAAAACATTATAGCAGGTGATGTGCTTGACATTTTACGAAAAGTCCTATAAGATGAGAGACAGCAGAGAGCAGAGCGGTGCCTGGGCGATGCCCCGGTGCACGGAGGTTTTGCAGAGTGAAGGGAAGGTGAAAAGATGTGCGGAATTTCCTGTAAGTAGAGAAGAGAATATGCATATCAGGGAGAAGTGCGTGAAGGATGCCGGTGCTGCCGGTCTTTTTGATATGCTCTTTACACAGGGAATTCGATATCTTTTTGCGTGAATATATGGGCGGAGTCTGAAATCTGCCTATTCGGATCAGAAGAGATGTGAGGATGCTCGCATCTCTTTTTGTTCTATAGAAAATGTCGTGTTGCTGTATAGGAGTGAGCGCACTTTTCCGGCGTCGTTTTGCCCGAAGACGGGGCGGCGGCGGTGACGGAAAGGACGTGGTTTTATGTTACAGGTAAAGAATCTTACAATTACGCATAGAGGCGATGACAGGGAGCTTTTGAGTGATTTTTCCATCGTGTTTAATGACGGGGACAAAGCAGCGCTGATCGGGGAAGAGGGAAACGGAAAATCCACGCTGCTTAAGCTTTTATATGACGAGACACTCGTAGATAGTTATGTGGAGTACGCAGGAGAAATTATAAGAAACAGGGCGAGGATCGGTTATCTGGCGCAGGAGCTTACGAAGGAGGAGCGCGCGCTCAGTATCTATGAATTCTGTGCGAAGAGCCCGGCGTTTTATGATGTAACGCCAAAGGAACTGGCGGCGATTGCGGCGCGGCTTAGGATGCCGTCGGATTTTTTCTACGGAGAAGGCGCGGTGGAGCGGCTTTCCGGCGGCGAGAAGGTCAAGCTGCAGCTCGGGCGGATTCTGATGGAGCAGCCGGATATGTTGTTTTTGGATGAACCGTCCAACGATATCGATCTGGAAACGCTGGCATGGCTGGAAAAATTTATACAGGAGGCGCGCGTGCCTGTGCTCTTTATTTCACACGACGAGACGCTTCTGGAACGGACGGCGAATAAGATCATCCATATCGAGCAGATCAGGCGCAAGACGAAGAGCCGATACACGGTCGCGGCGATGGGATATGAAGATTATGTAAACCGGCGTGCAAGCAGCCTCGAACATCAGGAACAGATCGCGAGGAAGGAGCGCAGTGATTATGAGAAGCAGCAGGAGCGTTTCCGGCAGATTCAGCAGAAGGTCGAGCATCAGCAGAATGCGATTTCCAGACAGGACCCGCATGGCGGGCGGCTGCTGAAGAAAAAGATGCACGCGGTCAAATCACTGGAGCGCCGTTTTGATAAGGAATATGAGACGATGACGGAGCTTCCTGAGACGGAGGACGCCATCTATATCCGGTTCGGGGAGGAACATACGATACCGAATGGCAAGCGCGTGCTCGATTTCGCGTTACCAGTGCTTCGCGCTGGGGAACGCGTGCTGGCGGAGCAGATTCGTCTTTCTGTGATCGGACCGGAACATATCTGCATCGTCGGCAAAAATGGAATGGGAAAGACTACGCTGCTGCGTCAGATCGCGGAGACGATGCAGGAGCGGAGGGACGTGCATGTGTTTTACATGCCGCAAAATTATGAGGATGCGCTTCCTGTGGAACAGACACCTGTCGATTATCTTGCAGAGAGCGGCGATAAGGAGGAGTGCAGCCGCATCCGTACCTATCTTGGAAGCATGAAATACACGGCGGATGAGATGGGGCATGCGATCCGCGAGCTGTCGGGAGGTCAGAAGGCGAAGCTTCTGCTGCTTAAGATAAGTATGGAGGGCTGCGACGTGCTGCTTCTGGATGAGCCGACGCGCAATTTCTCCCCGCTCTCCAATCCGGTGATCCGCTCAATGTTAAGGGATTTCGGTGGTGCGATCATCAGCGTTTCGCATGACAGGAAATATATAAGCGAGGTGGCGGAGACGGTGTATGAACTGACGGCGGAAGGGCTGGTTAAGAAAGAGAATGTGAATTGGTGATAATTACCAAAAATTTTTGAAAATGATTGCGTACAAAGTAGATTGATGTTATGCTTATAGGTGTGGTTAAATCCACTAAGAGAGCATCCATGACAGGACGTTAAGCTTATGGGAACGCTTGGTTAGCGTTGACTGGAGCGAGAGGTAGCCTCCCGAGCCTTTACCCGGTTTGCCGGGAATACATAGGAAGGGAGGTGCGTAATATGACAGCGTTTGAGATTATCTCAGTTTTCATTGGAATACTAACTTTGTTAGTGACCTTTGGAAGCTTGATTGTTGCGTTTCTCACCTTTCTCGATAAGAGAAATTCTTATCGGGATAGGCGTAAGAAGAAATAAAAATGCCTATCCTGTCTGCCAACAGGATAGGCGGTGTCTGTAAAGACATTTTTGCTTTTCTCGAGAGGCATCCAGCTTTGGAGTGGATGCTCTTCCTATACTTAACATAGCACAAATGGGTAAAAATTTCAATCATATTTTACCCCGTTCATTTAATATTCCTTCTTAAGATAAACAAAAGCAGTCAGTGGGCAGGACAGAGCGAATACGAGCAAGGCGCACACAAGGATCAGAATACCACTTATAACGATCTGCCTTGTGTTCATCGGGGATGGAAACAGTGTATTGATGAAAGTGCTGAGTCCCATAACGATGCCAATGCCGCCAAGCAGGCTGACCACCAAAAACACTTCGTTTCGCTCCTCCCCTCCCAGATAGAACAGCGGAAAGAAGATGGCGCCCATGAACAGGCTTATTGCGACTCCTACAACAAATAGCATAAAGACATCGGTGTTTCTGTCAAACGGAAATCCGTGCAGCAGAATTGACAGCGTTACACCGCCTGCCGCAAAAAGAATACCGATAGCCAGCCATAAAAGCAGACTGAGAAAGTAACTCTGTACGATAGAAGTTCTCTTTGCAGGCGTCGTTAGTTTGTATTTGTTCCACTTGGTTGAGCTTTCTTTCCGCAGGCTTGCTGTTGAATTGAGAGAAAAACCGATCATTCCAAGCAGCATATAACCAATGATCAGTGATGGAATTTTATTGTCCATGGCAACAACAAAAACACCCAGCAAGAGCATGACAAATGAAAATGCCTTTACATTTGAGAGCGTTGCGTAAAAATTATTTCTTAAAAGTCCTTTCATACTTTTTCCCCCTTTATTAAGAGCAGCATAATTTCATCGATGGAAACATGGTCGATCACTGCGTCCTTGTATTTTCGCTGCGCATCCTTTGCATTTGGAACCAACACATCAATCCAGAGATCGCGTTTGCGGAAGCATAAAATGTCAGCCGGATCCAATGCATAAAATTGGTTCTCCTTACAGCGCATAACGGCATAATGATACGCGAGATCGTTTTTGGATGCGGTCATAAGGAGCTTTCCGCCATGAATAAACGTTATGTAGTCCGCAACTTTTTCCAAGTCGCTAGTGATGTGGGAGGACAGTAGAATCGAGTGGTTTTCTTCCTGCACAAAATCAAGAAAAATGTCCAGCATTTCATCGCGCATAATGGGGTCTAAGCCGCTGGTTGCCTCATCTAAGATCAATAGCTCCGGGTGGTGCGATAAAGCGGCGGCGATTGCCAGCTTCATAGTCATTCCTTTGGAATAGTTCTTAATTTTCTGTTTTGGCGGCAGATGAAAATCTTCCAAATATTTTCGAAATAAGGAATTGTCCCATGTGGCAAAAAGCCCTTCCATCACTTTCGCTAACTGATTTGCCGTCAGATAAGCTGGGAAATTGTTACCGTCGTAGACAACGCCGATTTTCTCCCTGAGTTCTCCGTCTGAATCCGACATTTCTTTTCCGAACAATTTTATGGTTCCGCTATTCGGCGCAACGGTATTTAGAATGCAATCTATAGTCGTAGTTTTTCCGGCGCCATTTTCACCGACAAAGCCCATAATAGAGCCGTATGGAAGTGAAAATGTCACATGATCCAGCATAAAATCCGACTTCGGAAATGTTTTGGAAACCTGCTGTAATTCTAAGATATGCTCCATATCATTCGTCCTCCTGATAAAATAAGGTCAATAGCTCTGTTAATTTTTCAAGGGGAATATTGCTTGTCCGTCCGATTTCTGCGGCAGCCTGCAAATGCTCCTCAGCTATGCGCTGCTGTTCCTCTTGATAAAATTCCTTGTTCTGAGCCGACACAAAGCTTCCCCTGCCGACTGTTGTTTCGATAAAGCCGTCCCGCGTTAAGTCTTCATAGGCTTTTTGAACGGTAATGACGCTTACATGAATCGACTTTGCCAATGCCCGCATGGAAGGAATCGCGTCTCCGGCCTGTAATTCTCCGCTCATTATCATTGCCTTGATCTGTGATGTAATTTGCTCATAGATAGGCTTGTTGGCATTGTTGCTGATAATGATTTCCATAACTCACCGCCTTTATTTGCTAAAATGCATTTGATGTACTTAATGTACAAGTACATTATAACACCTATGCAGTCAGTGTCAAGCAGGAAAAGGAAAGTCGGCGCGCAGATTACGGATAACGCAAATGTATAGAAATTTGACGAAGCGGTGGCAGTCGGAAAACAGATGAATGTGGAAGCGCTTCGCGAATATTTGAAAAGCGGTTGCACACCCCAGGAATCCGTGTTAGGATAAAAGGGCTGAGGATTAAGATAAGCTCTTATCCAAAGCCCAAGACGAAATAAAAGTCCCTGACACCAAAAGCAGCGCTTGCGGTGAAAGCTATGGCGGTCATAATAAGAATTACCTGCGGAGAAGGTGCGTCCATCCGCAGGATTTTGTGCGCTGTATGCAGGGAGAGATTTTCTTGTATACGGCGTTTTTTGTAAACGGAGGAATTATGGAGACAAGAATCGCATTGATCGGAGTTATCGTGGAAAACACAGAGTCCGTCGAACAGCTCAATCATCTGCTGCACGAGTATGGCGGCTATATCATCGGCAGGATGGGGATTCCCTACCGCGAGAAAGGGGTCAACATCATAAGTGTTGCAATCGACGCGCCGCAGGACATTATCAACGCGCTTTCCGGCAAGATCGGGCGGCTGTCCGGGATTTCGGCGAAGACCGTCTACTCAAATGGATAGTGTCAAATGATCTATGAAAAACTGGGCAAAGAAAAAAGGCTCAGATGAACCTTGAAAATTGCAGATATTTT
>ERZ808041.291-NODE-291-length-45483-cov-13.315201_pt1 | contig 45483 bp, 45 predicted proteins | sample MGYA00380192_ERZ808041 | MGnify/ENA primary metagenome ERZ808041 (study PRJEB31490, sample SAMN06133412) | mouse gut metagenome | isolation source: Z1_1 | host: mice | place: China: Chengdu | collected 2015-05 ...
GTGAGGAGTTGTTTTATTTTGTGACAAAAAGAATCCCATATTTATGCGGGTTCTGGCGTTTCGCAAACGCCTAATAAAGAAAAACTGGAAAGGAGTCCGCAGGCGGATAAAAAAAGAGGAAGGAGTAATAGGGAGCAGCACAGAGAGCCATATCAGTCATGTGCTGTCAGCAAGGATGAGTTCACGACCGATGGGCTGGAGCAGGGAAGGAGCAGATAAGCTGTCACAAATAAGGATATACTGGAAGAATGACAGAGACATGCTGAAACTGGTAGAGGTACAGAAAGAGGAAAAAGAGGAAGAAATTCAGGAGGAAGAAAAATATTTAAGCGCAAGCGAACTGCTGGCATGGGAAAAGAAAACCAGCAAAGCGAATGGAAAGTATATAGAAGCACTAAGGGCGCATATAAACAGCCCGATATCAGGGAAATTAAACTTTTATAATGCGATTGTTAGTATATGCTGATATAATAAGGGGGAGTCTGCCTATAACATTCCCCAAGTAAAGTTACACTATCAAAAGTTTCGCTCTTCTTGCATATCCTCCTGTTTTAGTGTAGACTGTAAGGGTAGGATTTTTGTGCGATTTAGGGATATAAAAGCGGTTATTCCCTGAAAAGTAGTAGTTGGAGGAAGAGAATGCAGACAAGACGAATTAGGACATTACATACTATTATTATATTACTTATTATTGTGACAATTATTTCATTGACTTTTGCAGGCACAATGGGATTATTATATGTACAGAAAGTCGAGGAGGTGAGCCAGCTTCAAGGGGAGAGAGAATTTGTGTTTACTGATCAGACTTTGCCAGTATTGTCAGTGGATGTAGAAAATAGAGCATCCGACAATCAGGAGCCAGGTATGCCCAACCAGGATGTACCTATTTCCACACAGGACAGTGAGACTGTCAGTGGGGCCGCAACCGCCGGCGTGGACAGTATGGGAGATGCAGATGCTGCGACGATAGCAGCGTTAATGCAGTCTAAGGAGGCGGAGGTAGAACAGTCTATCAAGGAACGGATGAAAGCACTTGTGACAGGGGAAGACGGAAGCCCACTTAAGATGCTGCGCTCTTTTTTTCCAGAAAATTTAATTTATAGTTTTGAGGAGGAATATGTGTTTGCACCAGTGTTGGAAGGGGTGAATAAGCATAATCTTCTGGCTGAGAATTTCCAGAAAACGGAAGAGGGGCTGATGCAGTATGTGGAAAATGGAATTGTGACCTCGCACAAGGGAATCGACGTGTCAAAATATCAGGGTAATATTGACTGGGCAGCCGTCAAGGAAGAAGGGATTGAATATGCCTTTATTCGACTTGGACTGCGGGGATATGAGTCTGGAAAGCTTGTGTTGGATGAGTTTTATGATGCGAATATGAAGGGTGCAAACAGTGCAGGCGTCGGTGCGGGTGTATACTTTTTTACACAGGCAATTACTGTTGAGGAGGCGCAGGAGGAGGCTGCGTTTGTCATACAAAATCTCGCCAATTATCAAGTGTCTTGTCCAATTGTGTTTGATGTAGAGCGGATTGCTGGCGGAAAGGGACGCGCAGACCAGTTGACGCAAGAACAGCGCACAGATATTACAATCGCCTTTTGCGAGGCGATTAAAGCGGCGGGCTATCAACCAATGATTTATGGAAATGTTGTATGTTTTACACGGTTGCTTGATATGACAAGATTAAATGGCTATGAAAAATGGTATGCATTTTATGATGACTATATGTATATGCCCTATGATGTGAGCTGCTGGCAGTACACAGAAAAAGGCAGAGTGGACGGTATTGGAAACAATGTAGATTTGAATATTTCGTTTAAGACATGGTAGTTTTTTCAATAGGTTATCAGAACTGTTATGGTTTTATTAAGGAACTTTTAGGAAGTTGTTTTACAGTGTTGAAGTTTTAGGAAAGGAGAGATTGCATGAGCAAAGAAATTGAAACATTACAACACATGATTGATGAGAGTCGCAAAATTGTCTTTTTTGGCGGAGCGGGGGTTTCAACAGAAAGTGGAATACCAGATTTTCGCAGCGTTGACGGCCTCTATAACCAAAAATATGATTATCCGCCAGAGACGATTCTGAGCCATACTTTTTATAAGAAAAGACCAGAGGAATTTTTTCGATTTTATCGCGATAAGATGCTTTTTCTTGGTGCAGAGCCAAACACGGCGCATAAAGTGTTGGCGAAGTTGGAGGCGCTGGGAAAACTTACTGCGGTTGTGACACAGAATATTGATGGATTGCATCAAGCAGCGGGCAGCAAGAAAGTGCTAGAACTTCACGGCAGTGTATTGCGCAATTACTGTGAAAAATGCCATAAGTTTTATGACGTGCAGGAGATTATAAATAGTACTGGTGTTCCCACTTGCGCGTGCGGAGGCAGAATTAAGCCTGATGTGGTTTTGTACGAGGAGGGGCTTGATCAGTATACATTGCAGGAGGCAGTGCGTGTTATCAGCGACGCGGATATGTTGATTATCGGCGGTACATCGCTTGCGGTGTATCCAGCGGCGGGACTGATTGATTACTATCAGGGGAATAAACTTGTACTTATAAATAAGACGCCGACACAGCGCGATACTATGGCTGACTTGGTAATTACAGGAAGTATCGGTGAAGTATTCTCACAACTTGACTTGCACGAATAAAAATTTTTATAAAAATTATTATATAGAAAAGTGAGCGTAGACATGGGATTGGAGTATGAGATTGGCGATATTGTGAAATTAAAAAAACCGCACCCTTGTGGAAGTCAGGAGTGGGAAATTTTGCGTGTCGGTGCAGATTTTCGGCTGAAATGTATAGGATGTGGGCATCAGGTAATGCTTCCGCGGCGTCAGGTGGAGAAGAATACAAAGGGATTAAAAAAACAATAACAGTTCAGCCATACCCATTCATAAGTTGTCGGATTGTACAATTTAACAAATAATTTAGTCTATTTCCAACAACTTATTTCATGTCGGGCGTCCGCCCTATAAAATTAAATATACAAAATGCTTTATGTGAGCAAGGTCCCAACAGCATTTTGTATATTCGATTTTGCATGGCTGAACTGTTACAAAAAAATTATAAAATATTGCAAAAAGGCTTGTAAATTTAGGAAAAATATAGTATCATATATGTTCGTGATATATAAATCCTTGCTTCTTCTTGGAGAAGAGGCCAGAGACCAAAAGGAGGTAGCAAAATGAACAAGTATGAATTAGCCGTTGTTGTCAGCGCAAAGCTTGAGGATGATGAGAGAGCAGCCACCATTGAGAAGGTTAAAAACATGGTTACAAAACATGGCGGCACAATCACAAACGTGGACGAGTGGGGCAAGAAGAGGCTTGCTTATGAAGTGCGCAAGATGAGAGAAGCTTTCTATTATTTCATTCAGTTTGATGGCGAGGCAACTGTTCCTGCTGAGATTGAATCAAGAATCCGTCTCATGGAGAATGTTGTTAGATATTTGTGCGTTAGACAGGACGAGAAATAGAGTACACGTCTGTATTTGAAATAGTACAGAGTGGTAGATGGAGAAGCTGAATATATGAATAAAGTAGTTTTAATGGGACGTTTGACAAGAGACCCTGAAGTGCGTTATACACAGGGAGAGAACCAGATGGCAATCGCGCGGTATACACTTGCAGTGGACCGGAGATATAATCGCGGCAATGATGAAAATACAGCGGATTTTATTCCCTGTGTTGCGTTTGGAAAAGCCGGTGAGTTTGCAGAGAAATATTTCCGCAAGGGAACAAAGATTGCGGTATCTGGACGGATTCAGACCGGAAGCTATACCAACAAGGATGGCGTGAAAGTGTACACCACGGAAGTTATTGTTGACGATCAGGAATTTGCAGAGAGCAAGAACAATAGTAGCAACTCCGATGGCAGTTATGGAAATTATGGAAGTGGTTTCGGAGGAGGCAGCAGCCAGCCCGCAGCACCAATGTCTGCAGGAGATGGATTCATGAATATTCCAGATGGAATTGATGAGGAACTGCCATTTAACTAAGAGTCTATTTTGAAAAGATTGATAGAATAGGAGGCTTTATCATGGCTTTTAATAAAACTGAAAAAGCTGATTCTCCAATGAAGAGAAGAGGCGGAATCCGCAGGAGAAAGAAAGTTTGTGTATTTTGTGGTAAGGATAATGTAATTGACTACAAGGATACAGCGAAGTTAAAGAGATATGTATCTGAGAGAGGTAAGATTCTGCCAAGACGGATTACAGGAAACTGCGCGAAACATCAGAGAGCGCTCACAGTGGCAATCAAGAGAGCACGTCACATTGCGTTGATGCCATATACGATTGATTAATGATAACAGTACAACTTTCGGCTTCCTGTTAATCGCTGATGAGCTGCAAAGAATAAGAGACCAATGAACTGTTAACAGCAGCAGGATTCATTGGTCTTTTTTGTGCACAGACTTGTGTATACGAGCGCTAAATTACCCAATTTGATGTTGTTACTGTTATTTTGAGAAAAGAGCTGTATACTAAAAAATAAAACGGTAAAGGAGTGAAAAAATGGCATATTCAACAGTGGTGGAAAATTTTTTAAGATATGTGAAGATTGATACCCAATCGTCGGAGGAAACATCAGATCAAGTGCCTTCCACAGCGAAGCAAAGAACGCTGGCAAAGCTGCTGTATCAAGAACTGACAGCGCTCGGCGCGGACAATGTTCGATATGATGAGGAACATTGTTATGTGTATGCAATGATTCCTTCCAATATGGAGGAAGGGAAAGATGTTCCAGCGATTGGTTTTATTGCGCATATGGATACTGCACCGGCGGTGAGTGGTGAGAATGTAAATCCAAGAATGATTGAGAATTATGACGGGAATGATATTGTTCTAAACCAAGAGAAAAATATTGTGACTCATGTGTGTGAATTTCCAATGCTGAAGGAGTGTAAAGGCAAGTGTCTGATTGTGACGGATGGAAATACATTGCTTGGCGGAGATGACAAGGCGGGAGTTGCTGAGATTATGGCAGCGGCAAGGCATTTGCTGACACACCCAGAAATAAAGCACGGGAAAGTTTGTATTGGATTTACACCGGATGAAGAAGTTGGCAACGGTGTTGCATTTTTTGATATTGAGGGATTTGGCGCAGACTATGCCTATACAGTGGATGGTGGAATGCTTGGCGATATGAGCTATGAGTGTTTTTACGCTGCGGGGGCAGTGTTGACAATTACTGGAAAGAGCGTACACCCTGGTTATGCCAAAAATATTATGAAAAATGCAATTAAGCTTGCATATGAATTTCATGCAATGCTTCCAGATGAGTGCCCAGAGAACACAGAGGGATATGAGGGTTTTTATCATGTGGATAGTATAAAAGGAACTGTCGAGCAGGCAGTAGCACAATACATTATTCGCGATCATGACAGAACAAAATTTGAGGAGCGAAAAGCTATTTTTTTAAAGACTGCAAAAACATTAGAGGAAAAGTATGGTGCAGGTACATTTCAGGTAGAAATGACGAATAATTACTGCAATATGCGGGAAATGATTGAACAGAAGATGCAGATTGTGGACAACATGGTAGCCGCGATGAAACAGGCAGGTGTTGCGCCTAGGATTTCTGCAATTCGAGGAGGAACAGACGGCGCGAGACTGTCTTTTGATGGGCTTTTGTGTCCAAATATATGTACGGGTTCAGAGGGACATCACGGCAGAAATGAATTTGCATGTGTCGAGGATATGGAGAAGATAGTGGAGATAATATTAAGTGTTATTAGTATTACTGCACAAAATTTATCTTTGTGACCTTAAGAGACAAAATCTGCTATGGAACTTTTGTTAAATTAATGATATACTAATCATATGCGTAGTTAAAATCATCCCGAAACGCATTTACGGGAGGTATCATACATGAAGCAGAAAGTGAAATTAAAGGGACATCTGAAATCATACCTGCAAACGACCCTGATATTAGGGATATTGTTGGCAATGGTCAATGTGGTTATCTACTTCTTAAATATAAAGGCGGGAATCTGTGTTTCTGGGTTCCTGCTAGTATACCTGATCACTATGACGATACTATTATATAAAAATAAGCCTGTAATTATGAATGAATTTATAAATTTTGCGACGCAATATGGACAAATTCAGCGAACATTGCTGCGTGATTTGGAACTGCCACATGTACTTATGGATGAGGAAGGCAGAATTATATGGACGAACGCAGCTTTTGAGCAGGTAGTACATAAGGAAAAGGGATATCGAAAATCAATCACTACAGTATTTTCCACGATCACAAAGGAAAAGCTTGGCTTTGAACAAGATGCGGAGATAGAACTTTCTTATGAGGATCATGAATACATCTTTCGGATGAAGCGAATATCCATAGATGATGTGTTGGATAACACAGAGGTGGTGGAGAATGCAGGAAATGAAAATTTTCTGATTGCAGGATATCTTTTTGATGAGACAGCGCTGAAACATGCGTTGAAGGAATGTGATGATCAGAGTGTTGTCATAGGAATGATTTACATTGATAATTATGATGAAGCGCTTGAGAGTGTGGAGGATGTTAGGCGGTCCTTGTTGATGGCGTTAATTGACAGAAAGATTAACAAGTATATTACATCGATAGATGGCATTGTCAGAAAAACTGAGAAGGACAAGTATTTGGTGATTATGCGCAAGAAAGCGTTGATGACATTAAAGGAATCACGCTTTGAATTGCTAGAAGATGTCAAGACCGTCAATATTGGAAATGAGATGGCAGTGACTGTGAGTATCGGTGTGGGGGTTGATGCGCCGACATATGCTCAGAATGCGGAGTTTGCACGCACTGCAATCGATTTAGCACTCGGGCGCGGCGGTGACCAAGCAATTGTGAAATCCCCAGATTCGATTGTGTACTATGGCGGAAAGAGCCAACAAATTGAAAAGAATACACGTGTGAAAGCGCGCGTCAAAGCGAATGCTCTCCAAGAAATTATTACAAGCAAGGACAAGGTGTTAATTATGGGGCATCGTCTGGCAGATGCAGATGCGTTTGGCGCAGCGGTTGGTATTAGTTGTATTGCAAGGGCGCTTGGCAGAAAACCACATATTGTTATCAATGATATAACGAGTTCCGTGAAACCGCTGGCAGAGCTTTTCCGAGATAGAAATGTCTATGAGGAGGATTTTATTATTGGTAGTACGGAAGCGCTAGAAAGTGCTGATAACAGTACAGTGCTGGTGGTTGTGGATGTGAATAAGCCGAGCATTACAGAATGTCCAGATTTAATTAGAAGTTGTAAGACAGTGGTTGTTTTAGACCATCACAGACAGAGTTCTGAAGTGATTGAGAACGCGACGCTTTCGTATGTGGAGCCTTATGCATCCAGTACCTGTGAAATGGTAGCTGAGGTGCTTCAATACATAGCAGGCACCGTGAAAGTGCGAAGCAATGAGGCGGATTGCATGTATTCTGGCATTATGGTGGACACGAATAATTTTACAGCAAAGACAGGCGTTAGAACATTTGAGGCGGCGGCATTTTTACGGCGGTACGGAGCGGATGTAACCAGAGTTAGAAAGATGTTTCGAGACGGGGCGTTGGAATACAAAGCGAAGGCGGAGACAATCCGCAACGCGGAGATTTATAAAAATGCTTATGCAATGGGAATCTGTCCAGCGGAAGGGCTGGAGAGTCCAACAGAGATTGGTGCGCAGGCGGCAAATGAGTTGCTTGGTATCAATGGGATTAAGGCAAGTTTTGTGATGACAGAATACAATGGAAAAATCTATATTTCGGCACGATCCATTGACGAGGTTAATGTACAGATTATTATGGAGCGTCTTGGCGGAGGCGGGCATATGAACATTGCGGGGGCGCAGTTGACAGATACCACTCCAGAGCGTGCGGTGTTCGTCGTGAAAGAGACGCTGAACCAAATGCTAGAAGAGGGCGCAATTTAGTTATAGAGACAGATTTTTCTGTAAAAAACGAGAAAGGATAAAAGCAGCATGAAAATAATATTGTTGGAGGATGTAAAATCCGTAGGAAAAAAGGGAGATCTGGTAGAAGTTAAAGAAGGTTATGCCAAGAATTTTATTATTCCAAAGAAACTTGGTGTGGAAGCGACTGATGCAAACATGAATACATTAAAACTTCAAAAGAAGAATGAAGAGAAGATTGCAAGAGAGCAGTATGAGGCCGCACAGGCTTTGGCAGCAGAGATTGAAAAGATGACAGTTCAGATGGAGATTAAAGGAGGAGAGGGCGGAAAGACGTTTGGTTCTGTGTCGTCCAAGGAAATTGCAAAGGCAGTGGCAGATCAGTTTTCTAAAGAGATTGATAAGAAAAAAATACAGCTTAGTGACCCGATTAAAACGGCTGGAATCCATGAGGTCACTGTAAAGCTGCATCCGAAGGTATCAGCAAAGCTCAAAGTGCATGTTGCATGTGTCTAGGAGGTTGAGTGATGCCAGAAATGGATGAGGCGGTTTTAAAAAGGGTCCTGCCACACAGCATTGAGGCAGAGCAGTCAGTGATTGGTTCTATGTTGATGGACAAAGAAGCAATCACAATCGCAAGTGAACAGATTAGTGGGGAAGATTTTTACGGGAAGCAGTATGGTATTCTTTTTGATGCGATGGTGGAATTAAATGACGAGGCAAAACCCGTTGACCTTGTGACATTGCAAGAGCGTCTAAAAGAGAAAGGAGCACCGCCCGAAATTTATAGCCTTGAGTACATAAAAGATGTGATGGCAACATTGCCAACTTCCGCAAATATTAAACATTATGTGCAGATTGTGGCGGAAAAAGCTGTCCTTAGAAAACTAATTCGTGTCAATGAGGACATTGCAAATACCTGTTATGCACAGAAGGATTCGTTAGAGTCTATTTTGGAGACTTCTGAAAAAAGCATATTTGATATTATACAAAAGCGCAACAGCAATGATTTTGTGCCGATTAGGCAGATTGTCATGAATGCGATGAACTTAATTGAGGAGGCGTCCAAAAATAAAGGGGCAGTGACCGGAATCGCAACAGGATTTTTGGATTTAGATTATAAAACTGCTGGTATGCAGCCTTCAGATTTAATATTAATTGCGGCGCGCCCTTCAATGGGCAAGACTGCGTTTGTGCTGAATATTGCACAGCATGTGGCATTTCATAACAATCAGTCTGTCGTAATATTTTCGCTTGAAATGTCAAAAGAACAGTTGGTAAATCGCCTGTTATCTCTGGAATCAAAAGTGAACTCACAGGCTATCAGAACTGGAAATATGAAGGATGATGAGTGGGAACGCTTAATTGAGAGTGCGGATGTGATAGGTCGGTCGGGACTTTTGATTGATGATACACCAGGTATTAGCATTGGAGAACTTCGCTCTAAATGCAGGAAATTTAAACTAGAATACGATCTGAAAATGATTATTATTGATTACTTGCAGTTAATGACAGGTTCTGGGAAAATGGAATCAAGGCAGCAGGAAATTTCAGATATATCAAGGTCACTCAAAGCATTGGCGCGAGAACTTCATGTGCCGGTGATAGCACTATCGCAGTTGTCACGTGCAGTGGAACAAAGACCAGACCACAGACCAATGCTTTCTGATTTAAGAGAATCGGGCGCGATTGAACAGGACGCAGATGTGGTAATGTTTATCTATCGTGATGACTATTACAATAAGGATACAGAGCTTAAGAATGTAGCTGAGATTATTATTGCCAAACAAAGAAATGGTGCGATTGGCACAATTAACCTTGCATGGTTGCCAGATTATACACAGTTTGCAAATTTGGTGAAGTAGGGTGTCTGTCAGCTTGCTGACATATTTTGTTCGTTTGGACACTCGTGTACATAAAATACGAAAGAGGACAGGGAAACCTGGTCCTCTTTTTACATATATTATCGACACTATTGTATTAGATACGACAGGAAAGGAGTTTTCAAAGTGGTGAAGGAAAAGTATTTGATCAACGAAGCTGCAAAAGAAGTTCGTGTGGAAACACATGTTCTAAGATACTGGGAAGATGAACTGGGACTCTCTATTGGACGAAATGAACAGGGACATAGAATCTATACGCAGGAAGATATTGACAGATTCATTGAAATTAAGAATCTGAAAGATCAGGGGTTACAGCTTAAAGCGGTAAAAATCATACTGAATCAAGTGCAGTCTGAGCACGAAGGAGGAGAGGATATGCGAGCAGATAACCCATTTGCACAAAAGCAGTTGACAAAAATATCAAGATTAGGAGATGCAAAGATGATAGCATTAAAAAATTCAGATGATGCAAAGTGGAATGAGCGATTTGGCAAAAAACATGAGGTCAGCGCAAATGGAGCAAAGGAGGAGGAAAAGGATACAGACGAAAACAGTGTGGGCGGAATGAACAATATGATTGAGATTAAAGAAATGAAGTCGCTTGAGGAGGTGCCAAAAAATACAAATGATAATCAGTTACAGGAGGTGACAAAGGAACAGACAATGCGTTTGCAATATCTGTTTCAGAAGTTAATTAAGGATGCAGTCGCTGAAAACAATGAGGAGCTGGAAGATCATCTGGTAGAGCGCATCACACAGAACGTAAAAGGGGACCTGTGCAAAGAGCTTGACTATCAGTTTCGCCTGATGGAGGAGCGCGATGAAGAGCGGGTTAACAGCAGGCGCGAGGTCGAGGATAAGCGCAATGAGGAGTACTATAAGCGAATTGATGAGCTGCTCAGACAATACAGTGGCAAGAATGCAAAACAGAAAGAGAAAAATAAGGAAAAAAATAAAGAAAAAAATAAGGAAAAGACAATCTTGTTTCCTAGTTCCAAGGACAAGCAGGCAGACAAAGGAGAGCCTAAGGCAAAGAAAGAGTTCCATTTTTTCCGAAAGGCTGTGGAGGCAAAGATAGAGTAATACGAATACACAGAAAAAGAGCTGCCATAAGGCAGCTCTTTTATTTAATCTTAAGCCTGCTCAATTGAGCCTGTAGGGCATGTGCCTGCACAGGAACCACAATCGATGCATTTATCCGCATCAATCTCAAACTTGCCATCTCCCATACTGATAGCGCCAACAGGACACTGTGATTCACAAGCGCCGCAAGATACACATGCATCTGAAATCTGATATGCCATATACAATTTCCTCCTTCTACTATATCGCCTTTTGTAACGCACCAGAGCAATGTATAGATTGGTATAACATGAATTAAATTAAGCGTTAGGAACTGTTGATAAATTACTTATTTCTGAGCAGTTCCTTAAAATATGTGCTGGTTTGTTACGATTTACTGCTTTCTGACAAGTACTTGTCAACATTTTTATTGTAATATATATTGTTGTGAAATACAAGGTCAAAAGTATAAATTATTGAAAAGTATCTGAATAAATACAAAAGGATATGGTCCCTTATTTGACTGGCAGACCACGCCGTTCGCGGATACCATTTAATATATGCTGTTTGAGTTCTGGAATTTTGCTTTTGTCCATCTCGGGTACGCCTTCAAGACGATATTTCATGCCAAGTTCATCATATTTTTTCTTTCCCATAGTATGATAGGGAAGCACATCGAGTGCCTTGAGGTTTTTGAGTCCGCCAATAAAGTATCCCAATTTGTGAAGGTCTGCGGGATCGTCCGTAATACCAGGAACAACAACATGACGAATCCAAATTTCAACATTTTTGCTGTCAAGATATTGTGCAAATGCGAGAATGCCATCATTTGGTTGTAGTACCAGTTCTTGATGTTTCTGGGGGTCAATATGTTTAATGTCAAGCATTACAAGATCTGTCACCGCACAAAGGCTGTCCAATTTTGCAAGCCATGCAGGATTTCCGTCAGGTCTGTAAGCAATACCAGAAGTATCAAGACATGTGTGAATGTCACGCTCATGTGCCATTGTGAAGAGTTCTAGCAAAAAGTCAATTTGCATCAGTGGCTCACCACCAGTTACTGTAATGCCGCCACCATTATAAAACGGTTTATTTCGCTCATAGTTTTCCAGTATTTCTTCTGGTTCCATAAGTGTACCTGCATTCATTTCCCATGTATCTGGGTTGTGACAGTATGCACAACGCATAGGACAACCTTGAACGAACACTACATAGCGCACGCCAGGACCGTCAACGGTTCCAAATGATTCTAAAGAATGTATTCTTCCCTGCATAGATAATCACCTTTCCTATATCATAATAATTTGATAGATTTATTATATCCTATTTTATCATAGGGGATATATAAAAAGAAGTAGATTTTTATAAAATTATTATGAGATAGGCTAGGATTTGTTACTGTTTATACCGACACCATACACTTGCTGCATGGTGTCGGAGTCAGCACAAAAATGCCTGCCTTGTGACATTTTGTGTGCATCAATTGTTGCAATTTACACCAAATCATCATAAATCAATACGAAATCTGGCGTGGGTGTAATTGTAACTGGGATTTATATTCTAATAAGTCGATAGTTATTTGTGCTTTTTTGGTCTGTTGCGCAGGATACTTTTTCGAGATTAAATTGTGAAAGCAATTGTCAAAAATGTAATCGTAGGCAAACAAAACATATAGAAGATTATAATAATAAGATGGTTTGATTCAAGTTATATATTATTTACAAATAGGAATTAACTTTAAAATAAAGTTATTAAGGTTAAAATGTGCTTGTATATTCTCTTAAAGAAATATATAATATACCCCAAAGAGAATGTACAAGTACAAAACACAAATGGAGGAAAAACAAAATGAAAAAAATTAGTGCTTTCTTTAATTACTGCGGTGATTTTGGGCAGCAGCGTCACAGTATATGCAGCTCCGCAGTATATGGCTGACGGTGCGGTTTTTGATCCGAAATGGTATTTAGAACAAAACCCAGATGTAGCGGTATAGCCGCTTGGCACTTCTGCAGATGCACTTTATCAGCATTACAAATTATGCGGCGCACAGGAAGGTAGAAAACCATATGATGAATCAAAGCTTGATATGGCAAATATACTGCCTTATCAGGGTACAGATGCTGCAACGATACAACAGCCGACGGATACAACACAGCCGGTTGTTCCTGCAGCAAGTTCACAGTTGCCGACAGTTTTGATGCGGGATGGAAAGCAATTGACAGATGAGAAGACAATTATAGCTGTGGAGGGAGAAAGCTATCCGCTTATGTGGAATACAGGAGGGACAGGACTGGGTCACGAGAAAGATTTAGTCAATGTTATGTTCCGCTGCGTTCCAAAGGATAGTATGGATTCTATGGCAAAGGAATTGCTAGCTCCCTATACACTGCCTGGATACGAATGGCGTCAGGTGCAGGCAATATTTGCATTTGACCCTGAACAAAGAGATTTAGGCGTATATTCAAATCTGTATGTTGACGGAAGCTTCAACTGGAATACATCTCGTACTATGGAGTTTAATACCACAATGGATACCAATCATGAATATCCAGCACTTCATCAGGAGGCAGGTTTTATTGTAAATCATAATGGTGTGGATTATTCGGGATGTGCATTTTGTACGACCGGAAATATTGTAGGTGATTACGGTAAAACTACAAAACAATTTTTCATACTTGTTCCAGAAGGATATTCCGGTGGTATGTCTATAATATTAAATGGATATAGAGAGAAGATTCGTTTTGACTTTTAAGGATACTGTGGTAACCTTGAGGATTAAGAGTGTCTTGAACAGGGAAGGATTATGATAGAAAAAAGGAACTTTACAGGATGAATTGACCTGTAAAGTTCCTTTTCAATTATGCGATGTTGTCTTACTAAGATTCCTTATTCAATACTTTTTGCTAGATTGCCTCGTGGAATGTACGAGAGATAACATCTGCCTGCTGCTCCGGTGTCAATTTGATAAAGTTAACAGCATATCCAGATACACGGATTGTGAGCTGAGGATAATTCTCAGGATGCTTCTGTGCATCTAACAGAGTGTCTCTGTTCAATACATTAACGTTGAGGTGATGTCCGCCCTTTGTAGCATAACCATCTAATAAAGATACTAAGTTATTAACTTGTGCTGCATTGTCAACTGCCATAGTTATATACCTCCTAAAATAATTTATTCATCATCCAATCCTTCATGGAGTGTAGGAACACTACACGCCATGGGATTGCTGGAACAGTCTGTACATCCAAGTGTCTGGACTTCTTTTGTGGAAGCGTCCTCACTGACATCTACATTGAAATGTCCCACAGCCTTTGCGCTGGAGAAACCAGCATCAAGCTGGGATACGAGGTCATCAATCATTGATTTCTCATCCATAATTTCACCTATTCCATATTATTGGTTGTTTAAATCAAGCTCAATATCTCCAGAGAATACTTTTGCTTCTTTTCCAAGAGCATTTGGAATAATTGTAAAGGTATTGGAGATACCATCCTGTGCATCCTTGAACGGAAGTTTTGATACAGAAGACAAAGATGCGACTGCACCATGTGTGTCACGTCCATGCATTGGGTTTGCACCAGGAGCAAACGGCTGTCCTTTCTTACGTCCGTCAGGTGTGTTACCAGTAGCCTTACCATAAGTTACATTGGATGTAATTGTAAGGATTGAAGTTGTAGGGATACCATTTCTGTAAGTGTGATGTCTTCTGATTGCTGTCATAAATTTATGAACAACATCCTGTGCAATCGAGTCAACGCGATCATCATCATTACCATATTTAGGGAATTCGCCTGTTGTCTCGAAGTCAACAATGATGCCGTCTTCGTCGCGGATAGCTTTTACCTGAGCATACTTGATTGCTGATAAAGAGTCAGCAACGATAGAGAGTCCAGCAACACCTGTAGCGAAATATCTCTTAACATCTCTGTCATGAAGAGCCATCTCTGCTCTCTCATAGCAGTACTTGTCATGCATATAGTGAATAATATTCAGCGTATTGACATATACATCTGCCTGCCATTCCATCATATCCATGAACTTGCTGTATACATCGTCATAGTCAAGCACATCGCCTGTAACAGGACGATATTTCGGGCCAACTTGTTTTTTGGTAACTTCGTCTACACCGCCATTTAGAGCATAGAGCAAGCACTTTGCAAGATTTGCACGCGCGCCGAAGAATTGCATTTCCTTGCCGACAACCATAGAGGATACACAACATGCAATGGCGTAGTCATCACCGTGAGTTACTCTCATCAAATCATCATTTTCATACTGAATAGAAGAAGTCTGAATAGACATCTTTGCACAGTATCTCTTCCAAGCCTCAGGAAGTCTTGTTGACCAAAGCACTGTTAAGTTTGGCTCTGGGCTAGGTCCAAGGTTTGTCAAAGTATTTAGATAACGGAATGACATTTTTGTTACCATTGGACGTCCGTCAACACCAACACCACCAAGAGACTCTGTTACCCATACAGGATCGCCAGCAAAGATCTGATTGTATTCTGGTGTACGTGCAAACTTAACGCAGCGAAGTTTCATGATAAAATGGTCAACGAATTCCTGAATCTGCTCCTCAGTGAATGTTCCATTCTTTAAATCTCTCTGTGCATAGCAGTCAAGGAATGTAGAAGTACGACCAAGTGACATAGCAGCACCATTCTGCTCCTTGACAGAACATAAGTATCCGAAGTAAGTAGCTTGAATCGCTTCCTGTACATTAGTAGCTGGTTTAGAGATATCACATCCATAAGATGCTGCCATCTCCTTCATCATTTTAAGTGCTGTCATCTGCTCTGAGAGCTCCTCACGAAGACGGATCACATCGTCTGTCATAACACGTCCTGTGGAGTCCTTCTGAGCCTGCTTATCTTCGATCAGTCTATCGATACCGTAAAGAGCAACTCTTCTGTAGTCACCGATGATACGTCCACGTCCATAAGCATCAGGTAGACCTGTAATGATGTGTGAGGAACGGCATGCTCTCATTTCCTGATTGTAAGCATCGAAACAGCCTGCATTGTGTGTTTTTCTGTGTGTTGAGAAAAACTCACTAACCTCAGGATCTACTTCGTAGCCATTGTCTGAGCAAGCTTTCTCTGCCATTCTGATACCGCCATAAGGCTGTAAGGAACGCTTGAAAGGCTTATCTGTCTGGAAACCAACGATTGTCTCCTTGCTCTTGTCGAGGTATCCTGGACCATGTGAAGTAATTGTGGAGATAACCTTTGTGTCCATATCAAGAACACCGCCAGCTTCTCTCTCCTTCTTCTGAAGGTCAAGAACCATGTCCCATAAATCCTTTGTGTTCTGTGTAGGTCCTGCTAAGAAAGACTCATCACCTTCATATGGTGTATAATTCTTCTGAATGAAGTCACGCACATTGATTTCGCTTTCCCATTTGCCACCTACAAAATCTGTCCATTCTGGTCTCATTTTGCAAAGCCTCCTATATAATATAAATTTAATAAATATGCGGTTAAGTCCCGCCAGTTACTGAAATTTAGAATGTTGGTTATTATGAAAGTGTTAAATCTTATCTAACATTCATAACTGTATTATATCCTCAATTTTGTATACACGTCAACACTATTCTTTGTACTTTTTTATGTACAGAGGGATAAAAATTATTAAAATTTTGTGAATTATAACGGAGTAAGATTTGAAGGTTTAGGTATCTTGCCTTCATTGGACGCGAGTGTAGTCGGAAATACGAACATATTGTATTTTCTATTGTGTTTTCCTCTTATATCCTTTAGAATAAATTTTGTGTCTATTTGTGTAAAAATGGAGTTTATGATGCGCGCAAGTATTTTAGAAGGGGGTGCATGGTAAATAGAAATGTGGACAAAACAAAGAAATGTACTAAAAATACCATTGCAATCGGAGCAGGATTTTTCTGTATTTTTAAGGCGGGTGCGGTTAGAGTCCGGCGTGCCAGGAGATGTTTTGGTGGAGGTAATTCTTCCTATGGTGCTGATGAATTTATTTAATCCGATTCAAACGATATTAAAATATGTACTCTTGGCATGTGGAAAGGCTAAGTCTGTTTTGTATATTACAGCGTTAATAAACGCTGTGGTACTGTTGTATATTATAATGACTTATTTTATTGGTTCAAAGCTGCATTTTGTTTTCACAGGACTTTTTATAAACTACTTTGCACTGTCTCTTATATATGCTGTCTATTTAAGAGAAATTTTGTTTCAGAAAGAAAATATAAATCTTTAAAAGAAAGTATAAACTATAGGCTGCAGTATGCTTAGAAGTATTATTGTTGATTTTGGAAGAAAAAATAAACGTAGAAGATCCTTACAAATTTAGAGATTTGCGTGCAGGAGGAAAGCTGCTTTTCTTTTACTTGACATTTATATAGATTGGATATATTATAATCTATGTATAAATACAGTGGAATTAAAATAGATTAACAAACAGCGAATAAATTATTACAGTTTAGACACAATAAGAGAAAAGTGTCAAAACGAACGAAAGACTTAACAGGAGGAAATTAAAATGGCAGAGATAACGAGGGATATGACAATCGGTGAAATTTTGAGGACAAAGCCGGAGGTGGCGCCGGTGCTTATGGAGGCTGGCATGCATTGTCTGGGGTGTCCTTCCGCGCAGGGCGAGTCCTTGGAGGAGGCCGCAATGGTGCACGGAATGGACATTGATGCGTTGATGGACAAGATTGCGGCGCTTGCATAGAAAGGGTAGCACATCAAAAAAAGTCTGCGACAGAGGTCGTGGACTTTTTTGATTTCTTTGAATATCATAGGCTTAATGTCTATACAAGAGACAACGCTTGAATCGCTTTGTCTTTTATAACCGGTTCAAAGTGTTCTTCCATATAGGCTTCGCTTGCAGAAGCAATTTTTTCAGGATTTCCATATTCGGAAAGCATGTTACAGATCTTGTTAAACTCTTCAGGTGTGTGGTCAGATTGTGTCACAACCAGCATATAACCAGAAGTTTTCTCGTTTTTGTACAGGGAATTTTTACCATTGTAGTGCTGAACTAAAATATGAGCAAGACGCGTCACTTGGTTGAGAGACTCAAAGCCATAGATACGTGTCAAATCAATGCCTGTAGTCTGTTTTGCGTTTGAGCGAAGTTTTGCTTTTTCCACATTGTTTAATGCTTCTGCAGTGGCTTCCGCAAGATGACCGTCATGAATTTTCTTAAAGAGGTCCAGTACGTCATCAGCGCCTTCAGAGAGACTTTGAAGCATACTATCTAGTGTGTTTCCAAGGTCTTCCTCCTCATATTCGTCGTGAACAGAAGGCGCAAACTTTGAGAAGCGGGTGTCAAGTTCCTCCGGATCTTCGACTTTGGTGATAACTAAAACAATGCATTCAGAATTGAGTGGTATTGCTTCTATCATAAGTGGAATATCATCAGCATCAAATCCAAATTCGTAGGAAGCTTGCTGCATCATATCACGGAAAAGGTTTTTTGCCTTTTCTGTCCCGTAAGCAAGCTCGCTGATCTTGAGCTCGCGGTCAGCCAAGTCTGCTTTTGTCAGTGTGCAGCGAATTTGATGGTCATTAACTTTTTCGATTTTCATATTTTCACATCCTCACTATTTAATAATACCTTGTGTTCAAAACCCGCTTAAGGGTTCTGGTGCGGGATACGGTAATCTCGCACATTCATAGTGTCCGCGTATTGTTTGATTTGGTCTGTCAAACAATGCTTGAAGACAGACCTTCTCACATATATTATAATGTAGAGAAGCTTTAGTCAATAGGACAGGACCACAGTTTTTAAAAAATTTATTTTATAACATAAATCCTGTTAAGAACCGTAAAAATTGTCGAAATTTAATTTTATTCTATATATCGTCTAAAATGTTAAAATAACAGATGTTTTTATGAGAAAGTTGTATTATTTTTTACATTTCGGGCGAATTTTTACATTTCGATTTGCATATTTTTTCGGAATGTGTTAATAATGCTTGTATAAAGTGCGTCGAGAACAAATTTTACAAATAAAATTTACATAAGAAGGAGGGCTGTTAAAAATCTTCTCATTGTCTTATTAGCTTGTGCTGATAACGCAAAAATATTTTTCCAAACTTTTCACAATTTACAAATCCAGTAAAAAGTGCGTTGTGTTCTGACAGCTTTATACAATTATATATCACAGTTTTAAACTTTTGGTCTCTGGCATGTATTATGTGTGTAATATAATGTCTATTCTGTGACAGATTGATTTTAGACCCCTCTATGCATAAACTGTACAGACTGTTTTAGCACTTGCACATTTTGGCAGAAATGGCATTGCTAACAAGACAATTATATTTTATCATATGCAGCACAAAAATGATAGGGACTTTTTTTGGAAGTATATTCAATTTTTTTGTATACTTCGTATCAATCTTTTGCTATAATGAGAACAATTGGGAGGTATCCGTATGAAAAAACGAATAATTGCGGTGCTAGTGCCGATTGTTCTCATTTTTATTGTGATTGCAGCGGCGCTGGGAAGCCAGATTTTAAAAAGGTATTCTTATTCAAAAAATAAGGCAGATTTAAAGGAATATTTTCAGCTTGCGCAGGATGACGAGGTTGCGATGGTAGTTCAAGATACGCTTGTCGAGGAAAAAGCGCTTCTGCGGGATAATGTAATTTACTTTGCACTCTCAACAGTTGAGAAGTATTTTACAGAGCGGTTCTATGTTAATAGTGAGGAGCAGGTGCTGGTATTTACGACAGACACTGATATAATACAGATAAATATTGCTTATGACAGTGATGTAATGTATGTGTCTGGCGCCGGTCAGGAGCTTGGCTACAAGGCAGCATTCTATGAGGGAGATACATTGTACATCGCTGCGGATTATGTGAAACGGTATGCTAATTTTGAGTATCAGGTGTATGATGCGCCATTGCATATGCAGGTGTATACGGAATGGGGTAGCTATACGGAGGCGGTGCTTTCCAAAAAGACGGCGCTGCGTTATCAGGGGGGCATTAAGAGCGATATTTTGGTGCAACTTGCAGCGGGAGATGCAGTGACGGTGCTGGAGCAGATGGAAACTTGGTCAAAGGTCAAGACAGAAGATGCCTTTATTGGATATGTGGAAAACAAGTTTTTAAAGGATGAGCGGGAGGTGGAGCGAACTTGCAATACTGGATTTGAGGAGATTGTATACAATAATGTCAAGAAAGAAGGTATGATTAACCTTACATTCCATCAAGTGTTTGACGAGGTTGGGGGCGATGCACTTACCAGTGCACTTGCGCGAACAAAGACAGTTAATGTGGTTTCTCCAACATGGTTTCGGCTAACCAATAACAGCGGTGATTTTGCAAGTCTTGCGAACACATCTTATGTGGCGCGGGCACATGACCTTGGCGTTGAAGTTTGGGCGCTGGTAACAGATGTGGACAGTATGGATCAGTTTGGTGTGGAGATTGATTTTGTGGAATTGTTGTCGTCCTCTGTCAACCGTAAACATCTGATTGAAGGGTTGATGGCGCAGGTTGATAGCTATGGGATTGACGGCATTAACATCGACTTTGAGAAAGTGCGCAGTGATTCCGGTATTCATTTTGTACAGTTTTTGCGAGAGCTTTCCATAGAAACCAGGAAACGCGGTGTTGTCCTTTCAGTGGACAACTATGTTCCGTCAGAGTACACAGCGCATTATAATCGCAAGGAGCAAGGCATTATCGCGGACTACATTATTATAATGGGCTATGATGAGCACTATGTAGGTGGAGGCGCCGCAGGATCAAACGCATCGATTATGTTTGTGGAAGATGGGATCGTCAACACAAAAGAAGTTGTGCCGGCAGAAAAGATTATCAACGCCATTCCTTTTTATACGAGAGTATGGGAATCAGGACCAGATGGATTGAAAGCGTCAACACTTACAATGAACGCCCAGGCGGATTGGGTTGCAAGGACAGGAATCACTCCTACATGGGTGGAAGAGTCCTGCCAGAATTATGTGGAGTACCAAGTGAATGACACACTGTATCAGTGTTGGCTGGAGGATATGGAGTCGATTCGAGTGAAGCTGCAAGTTATGAAGAATCAGGGCATTAAAGGTGTGGCAAGCTGGAAACTTGGGTTAGAAACCCCAGCGGTATGGGATATAATTGCCGATTATATGACGCAATAGGAAGTGGAAAAGTTTAACGAGTAGGAAAAGCATAGTTTTCCTGCTCGTTTTCTTTATGCACAGACCTGTGCAGAGGAAATATGCCGCTAAGGCAGCACACGGGTCGCGCGGCGAGTAGGGAAGATGGAACTTTCCGTTACAGTTCAGCCTAGGACTTTGCATTTACTGCAAAGTCCGTAAAATAGTGTAGTGACAGAGAGGTATCAAGCCACCACGAAGTGGTTTTGCATGGCTTGATGCCAGTAACAGGAAGCCGAAGGCTGAACTGTTACAACTTCCCTACTCGATTGTAAATCCTACTTGACAATATAAAAACAGGTGGATATAATTTAGAAATGCAAATGATTTGCAAATGTTTTTGAGACAGTGGGAGGAAAAATGCGAGTAAAAGGGATAACAATAGCGGTTTTATTGCTGTTTTGTAGTTGTATCTTGTCTGGTTGCGTATCTAACAATACTGCTTTTGAGGAGGATAACCGATATCATATTGTCTGCACTACATTTCCACAATATGATTGGACAGCAAATTTAATTTGTGGAAATGAGGAGAATATTTCATTGAAATTACTTATGGATAAAGGGGGAGATTTGCATAATTTTCAGCCTTCTGCATTAGACATTGCAAAGGTTTCCGAATGCGATTTGTTTCTTTATGTGGGTGGAGAATCGGATGCTTGGGTGGAGGATGCTTTGAAGGAGGCGGTTAATCCTGATATACGCGTGATAAATATGATGGAAATTCTCAGTGAGAGGCTTGTTGAGGAGGAACATGTTGAGGGAAGCAGCGGGCATGATGAACAGGATCACGAAGAACAAGAGTACGATGAACATGTTTGGCTTTCGATTAAAAATGCGGAGCAAATTGTGGCGGAGATTGCGGCAAATCTGGCGGAAATGGACAGTGGAAATGCTGATTTATATCAGGAAAATTGCGACCGCTATACAGTCGCATTGCGCGCGTTGGACCTTCAATTTGCCAAGGTGGTTGACAGCGGGAAAAAGGACACTTTGCTCTTTGCAGACCGATTTCCATTTCGGTATTTTGTGGAGGATTACGGTCTAAACTATTATGCTGCATTTAACGGATGCAGTGCGGAAACCGAGGCTAGTTTTGGTACAGTGGCATTTTTAATCAATAAGTTGGAGGAATTGGAACTTGGTTTTGTGATTGTACTTGACGGGTCAGATGACCGGCTGGCGCGGGTAGTTATTGAAAATACATGGTCGGGATATCAAGAGGTCTGTGTGCTAAATTCTATGCAGTCGGTTTCCCGCAAGGAGATAAAAGAAGGAATCCATTATCTGAATATAATGGAGGAAAATTTGAAAGTGATACAAAAACTGTTGGAATAGTAGGGGGATGGGAGCTATGGCATATATTCAATGTGAAGATTTGATATTGGGCTATGAGGGAACACCTGTTGCAGAACATATTAACTTTTTGGTTGAGCAAGGAGATTATTTGTGCATTGTGGGCGAAAATGGTGCAGGTAAAAGTACATTGATGAAAACCTTGCTTGGGTTGACACCGCTGATGGGCGGCCGCATTGTGTACGGTGATGGGCTGGAAGCACATGCGATTGGATATTTACCACAACAGACTTTTGTGCAGAAGGATTTTCCGGCGTCCGTGTGGGAGATTGTGCTGTCTGGAACTCTTTCCCAGTGTGGGTGGCGCCCTTTTTTCCAGAAGGAACAAAAACGGCTTGCGGAGAAAAATATGCGTCGCATGGATATTTGGAATTTAAGAAAGGAATGTTATCGCAATCTTTCAGGTGGGCAGCAGCAACGTGTGCTTTTGGCGAGGGCACTGTGTGCATCGTCGAAGCTTTTGGTACTTGATGAGCCAGTGACAGGATTAGATCCCAGAGTGACAGTGGAATTTTATCAATTGATTCAGGCACTCAATCAGGAGGGACTGACAATTATTATGGTATCGCATGACATTCATGCGGCGGTAAAATATGCGAGTCATATTTTGCATATAGAGAAGGAAAAATCTTTTATTGGGACCACACAGGAGTATCGAAAAAGTGATTTTTGGAAGGAACTAGGAGGGGAAAACGCATGAGGGAATCAATGGGAATCGTGGAGACATTGCAATTTTATTTGACTTATCCATTTGTGCGATATGCACTGATTGTTGGAACGCTGATTGCGCTCTGCGCGGCGCTGCTTGGCGTGACATTGGTGCTCAAGCGTTTTTCTTATATTGGTGATGGACTGTCTCATGTGGCGTTTGGCGCTTTGGCGGTAGCGACGCTTCTTGACCTTGGCAGTAATTCTGTTGTAGTAATGCCTGTGACAGTGCTTGCGGCGATTCTGATTCTCAGAACAGGACAGAATCCTAGAATCCACGGAGACGCTGCAATTGCGATGCTTTCTGTCGGTTCGCTTGCAGTTGGCTATTTAATAATGAATTTGTTTTCTACATCAGCTAATATTTCAGGGGATGTGTGCAGCACGCTGTTTGGTTCAACCTCAATATTGACGCTGACAAAGGCCGAGGTATGGTTGTGTGTTGTGATGTCGGTGATTGTGGTGGCAGTGTTTATATTTTTATATAATCGTATTTTTGCAGTTACATTTGATGAGAATTTTGCGCGGGCGACAGGATTGAAAGCTGGTTTGTATAATAATTTAATTGCGGTTATCACAGCAATTATTATTGTGTTAGCAATGAATCTGGTGGGATCGCTGTTAATTTCGGCGCTAGTAATTTTTCCAGCGCTATCCGCAATGCGCGTAATACAAAATTTTAAAGGCGTGGTAATTTACGCGGCAATATTGTCTGTGTGTTGTGCTCTGACTGGGATTGTGCTGTCGATTTTCTTTTCCACTCCGGTTGGTGCTACAATTGTGGTGGCAGATATTGTTGTCTTTTTTATTAATTGCTTTATAGGAAGGTTTGTAAGGAGATAAATCGAGCAGGGAAGGTTCCGCGTCTGTGTGCATAAAAAGGGGCAATTGATGCCCCTTTTTATGTAAAACATGAATTATTGATTGTTATTTAATATTGTGGACAGTTGGTTGATACCGCCCTGGACATCGTCCATAAGTTTAAGAATGTTTTCCACGCCGGCGGCCTGTTCTTCCGTAGAGGCACTGATATCTGCCGTATTCTGGACAGACTGCTGGGAAATATCCTCTACGCTCTGCATGGCCTGCTGCAGGCGGTCTTTGATAGATATGATATTTTCCAATTCCTCTTTTAACAAGCTTGTGACAGAGATAACCTCCTCAGAGGAGTTGAGCATGTTCTCAAAGATTTTAACTGTGTCATTTAGTTTCTCGTTAGATTCCATTGCAATGACATTGTTGTTGTCGATTACTTTATTGATTTCTGCTACGCTAGAAATAACATCCTTTAAGATTGTATCAATTTTTTGTGTTGCAGATGCTGATTCTGCTGACAGGGAATTAATCTCATCTGCTACGACAGCAAAACCTTTTCCTGCTTCTCCTGCTCGGGCGGCTTCGATTGCTGCATTTAAGGCGAGGAGATTGGTCTGTTTTGCGATCTGGCTGATACTCTCAATAATCTCACCGATGGAGCTGGATTTCTGAGCCAGCAATGTGACACCTTCCGATGCTACTTTGGTTGATTTTATATTTTCATCAAATTTCTTAGAAAGCTGTTCGATTGCTTTGATTCCGTCATTATTCTGGTCTTTTAACTGTTTTATGTTCTCCACAGTCTGGGCAACTCGGTCCTCAGAGTTTATAATCTTGTTATTTAAATCGTTAAAGATTTCCAAGCTTCCTTTTACCTGATCGATTTGCAGGTCGGCACTGTTGGAGATTTCCTCTGTTGAAGCAGCGATGCCTGTTGTGCTTTTGCTAAAATCATGCAGGGCATCATAGATTTTTGTGGAGGATTGATGCAGTTCCTCAAATGCATTTCTGACATTTTGAAGCAGGTTTTCGACTTCGGATTCCTGTTTTTCTACTGTTGAAAAAAGCTGGCGTGCTCGTACTACGATAAATCCTGCAACAAGGATTGCGAGTGTATATACCATACATACAAATATCCAGATAGAAAGTGTATACATGGCAAGATACGCCTTTGGAAACAGGATCATGGCAACGATGTTTGGGATCACAGTAGCTATTGCGCATACTTTTATAACGGATAAATCATAATAAGGCACAGCTAAAAAAAGTACCAGAAAATAAGCTTCCACCATAGCACCGAAACAGGCAGGCGTGCCAACTACAATTGTTATAGCTCCTACAACAGGCAGAATGGAGATATATAAATATTTAGCATATTTGCCAAGTGGTTTTTCAAGCAGCCGCACAAGGACGCTGCAGGCTGTCATAACCAGTGCAAATGTATCCTTTGCGCCTCCTCCGTTGAACAAGACGACATATGCCACTGCCACGATTGGTATAATGACCATAAACAGAAACATGATCCTATTCATCTGTTTTTCTTCATTTTTTAATACGGTTAAATCCATAAAATATCCCTCTCTCTTTTCGATGATTTTAGTACTAACATGTTTAATGATATATTTTTTGGAATATTTTGTCAAATTTTTTCCTATTTATTCATAATTTGTAATGTATATTTAGGTACTTTTCATGCCCACGTTAAAGTAGTGGGAATCATGCGCCAAAATGCCTGTCTTGTGGCATTTTGTGTGCAAAATTGTTGCTGTTTACGCCTTTAGAGAACAAAATTGTGCAAAAATCTTGCGAGGCGTGAACAGTAACTATATTTAGAAATTTGAGGCTTTTTGCATGAAATAAAATGCTGTTTCATAAAATATAGCAACAAGATTTGGAGTATGGGTATGTTGAATGAACACAGATTGCAGTAAAAAAACAACAAAAATTTTGACACTTTTGCTGGTAGCTGCTATGGTCATGGTGGCACGGGAATCGGCGCAGTTTGTGAGTACGTTAGAGGAATATACAAGGAAAGCATTCAAAAAAGATGGAAATGAGATTACAATTGTGGTGGATGCCGGACATGGAGGGATTGATCCGGGAAAGATTGGTGTAAATAACGCTCTGGAAAAGGATATTAATCTGGCTATCGCACAAAAGCTCGAACGCAATCTCAAGGAAAATGGTATTCATGTGGTAATGACGAGAACAGACGATAATGGGTTGTACAAAGAAAATGATACCAACAAAAAAGTCCGCGATATGAAAAATCGTTTGAATATTATAGAGGAAGCAAAGCCAACATTGGCAGTTAGCATTCATCAAAATAGTTATCCCGATCCTTCTGTGAGTGGAGTTCAGGTATTTTATTATAAAGATTCTGTCAAGAGCAAAGAGGCGGCGGAGATCATGCAGACACAGATGATTAAGACGCTAAAACCGACAAAGGAGCGCGTGGCAAAAGACAATGGCAGCTATTATCTGCTCAAGAAGACGTCGGTTCCGATTGTGATTGTGGAGTGTGCTTTTATGAGCAATCCCACGGAGGCGGAGCTATTGACACAAGAGGCATATCAGGAGCGTGTGGCATGGGCAGTCTATATGGGGATTATGCAGGTAATAAATTCCTGAATTGTTACGAAATGTTACAAAAACTTTAATGCAATACCTTTATAAAACAGAATTAATGTGCTAAAATAAAAATGCCTGAAAATTAGTGATAAATATGGAGATAATAACAATGGAGACAACAATTGCTGTCATTGGTGTGGAGGAGAATCCTGAAAGTATCGAGGAGAAACTGTCCGTGGCAGGAGAGATTATCAAGCAGGGGGGGCTGGTGGCATTTCCGACAGAGACTGTCTATGGTCTTGGAGGAGATGCGCTTAATCCAGAATCGTCGAGAAAGATTTATGCGGCAAAGGGGAGACCAAGTGATAATCCGCTGATTATACACATTGCAGACTGGAAGGATTTGAATAGGATTGTGCGCGAAATTCCTGTTGTGGCGACGAAGCTTGCAGAAGTATTTTGGCCGGGACCGCTCACAATGATTTTTAAGAAATCAGACCTTGTGCCCTCTCAGACCACTGGAGGACTTGACACAGTAGCGGTGCGAATGCCATCTCACCCACTAGCGAAGCTTTTTATTAAGAAGGCAGGCGGTTATGTGGCGGCGCCAAGCGCAAATCTGTCTGGGAAACCTAGCCCAACGCTTGCAAAGTATGTAGTGCAGGATATGGCGGGCAGGATTGATATGATTCTCGACGCAGATGGTTCTTCCATAGGGCTTGAGTCTACAATTGTGGATGTGACAGCAGAAATTCCAGTGATTTTGCGTCCCGGATACATTACACAGAAAATGTTATCAGATGTGGTGGGTGAGACAGAGATGGATGTTACAATTTACGATAATGATTCTAAACAGGCACCCAAAGCACCTGGCATGAAATATCGGCATTACGCGCCAAGGGGGGAACTTGTAATTGTGGAAGGAGAACCACAGAAAGTGGTTCAATATATCAATGAGCAGTGTGCGGCGCATAAGGCAGCAGGTGTGCGCACAGGTGTGATTGGGACAAAGGAACAGCTTCCGCAGTATCATGGAGCCACAAGTATTAAAAATGCGGGCAGCAGATATGCACCTGAGGCAGTTGCAAAACAGCTTTATACTTTTTTGCGTGAGTTCGACGACGAGGAAATTGCATATATTTATGCAGAATCCTTTGCAGATACATCCGTTGTGACTGCAACAAGAGAGCCGCTGGACGCAGGAATTGGACAGGCGATTATGAATCGTTTATTAAAGGCTGCTGGGCATAGAATAATCTATGTATCATAGGAACCTTTGAATTTCAATATATAAAAAGATCTCAAAAGACTATTAAAAATAGGAGGAAAAGAAAATGATAGCAATTGGATGTGATCATGGTGGATATGATTTGAAACAGGAGGTTTTACAGTACCTTGCACAAAATCATATAGAGTATAAGGATTTTGGGTGTTACAGCAAGGAATCCTGCGATTATCCTGTGTTTGGACAGGCAGTTGCAAAGGCGGTTGCGGCTGGGGAATATGAGAAGGGAATCGTGATTTGTACGACAGGAATTGGTATTTCAATCACAGCAAATAAAGTGAAGGGAATCCGCTGTGCGTTGTGTTCGGATACAGTGTCGGCAAGGCTTACCAGGGAGCACAACAATGCGAATATGCTTGCGTTGGGTGCAGGCATTGTGGGAACAAATCTTGCGCTGAGTATTGTGGACACCTTCTTGCACACAGAATTTCCAGGGGAGGAAAAACATTGCAGGCGCGTTGCAGCAATTGCGGCTTTAGAAGAAGACACAATGAAATAAAGTGTATAGAAAGTAAATGGCAAATACAAAAAAAGATTCAGAAGAAGAACAGGAGGGAAGCACCGTGGCAAAAGTAATAGTGATGGACCATCCGCTGATTCAACACAAGATTGGCCGGATTAGGCGTATCGAGACAGGGACAAAGGATTTTCGGCAGACAATCGGTGAGATTGCAAATTTAATCTGTTATGAGGCGACAAGGAATTTAAAACTTACAGATGTGGAGATTGAGACGCCAATTTGTAAGACAACCGTGAAGGAGCTTGCGGGCAAAAAGCTTGCAGTGGTGCCGATTCTGCGTGCAGGACTTGGAATGGTGGACGGTATGTTGCAGCTTATTCCGACTGCAAAGGTTGGGCATATTGGACTTTATCGGGACCCTGAGACTTTAGAACCGATAGAATATTACTGTAAGCTGCCCGAAGATTGTAGCCAGCGGGAAGTGTTTGTAGTGGACCCAATGCTTGCAACAGGCGGTTCGTCTTCTGCGGCGATTCGGATGCTCAAAGATAGAGGATGCAAAAATATTCATTTTATGTGTATTATTGCTGCTCCTGAGGGCGTGGAGCGCATGAAAACGGATCATCCAGATGTAGATCTTTATATTGGTGCCCTTGATGAGCGGTTAAATGAGCACGGATACATTGTTCCAGGGCTGGGAGATGCAGGGGACAGGATATTTGGAACGAAATAATGTGGAAGGAAAGAGGAATTCATGAGAATGTCATATAAACGGCCGATAGCAGTACTGCTTGCTACAATCGTGGCAATTGTGTCTGCTGGAAGTGTGTCAACGACAGTAAATGCCGAGACAACACTGGAACGGCTGCAAAAGGCAAAGGCGGAGAAGGAAAAAACACAGGATGCAAAGGAAGACACAGAGGACCGAAAAGAATCTCTGGAAATAACGAAAAATTCTCTTTTGGGACAACTCAGTACACTCAATGATGACCTTGCACAGGTCAGTATGAATCTGGAACGAATCGAGTCGGAAATTCTGGAAAAAGAATTGGAAATTGAGCAGACAGAGGCGGAACTAGAGGAAGCAATCCGAACACAGGAGGAACAGTATGAGGGTATGAAGCTGCGCATTAAAGCAATGTATGAGCGCGGTGGAAGTGACAGTTATTTGGATATTTTATTTTCTTCGACAAGCTTTTCTGATTTTTTGAACAAGAGTGATTATATAGACCGTATTCACGCGCAGGACCGAAAAATGTTGCAAGAGTTCAAACAGATGCGCGAACATGTCGAGGAGACTAAAGTGCGGCTCAATGAGGAGCTGGTGGCGCTAAATGGCTTGAAAGAGGAGGCTGAGGCTGAAAAGAGCAGAGTTGCAGGGCTTGTCAGCCGAACTTCTGCAAATGTGTCGAGTTATTCCAATCAGATTGCGGATGCAGAGGCTACAATCAATGCGCTGGAATCCATGATTAATGAGCAAGAACAGGATATTGCAGCGCTGCAGAAACAGTATGAGGAGGAGCTGGCAAAGTCACGATTAGCGGCAAAGTCAAAGTGGCGCGATATATCAGAGGTTACTTTTGAGGAAGGCGACCGCAAACTGATGGCTAATATTATTTATTGTGAGGCGGGTGGGGAACCTTATTCTGGTCAGGTTGCAGTAGGCGCCGTGGTTATCAATCGGGTTCTCAGTTCAATTTATCCCAATACTGTTGTGGGGGTTGTCTACCAGAACAAACAATTTTCTCCAGTGGCAAGTGGTCGTTTGGCACTTGCGCTGGCAAATGATTCCGCGACAGCGAGCTGTTATAAGGCTGCTGATGAGGCGATGCGCGGTGTAACAAATGTTGGGCAGTGTGTATATTTTCGGACGCCAATACCTGGGCTTGAGGGAATCCGAATTGGTGGACACATCTTTTATTAATTCTTACGGAAGAAGGGCGTTGATAGCATGTACAGAATAGCAATACTAGAAAAGGATGAGGCATACCTAGAACGACTTATCATTTTTCTAAAGGAACATCATGGAGAAAGCTTTGAAATCTATACGGCTAAGGAGTCGGCGGACTGGGAACATCTGGGATTTAAGGACATTGAGGCGGATGCTGTATTCTTTGACGCGCTGTTTCTGGGAGACGAATTGGCAGCATCTGGAGGTTTTCCGCAAGATATGGTGACAGGGTATCTTACGGAGAAGCAGGAGGTCAGCGAGCAATATATTAGTAAATACCAGAGTATGGAACAAATTTATAGACGAATGATGCAGTTGTGTGAGGCTGGAAAGACTTCTGCGCAGGAAAAGGAGTTGGCAACAGAGGAACCATCTGAGGAAAAGGAAAAGCGGAAATCGGTAGCAGGATATGACCTGAAGCCGAAAACCGAAACTGTGTCTGGAGAAACTTATCGGATTTATCACATTGCGGAAGACCAAGTTGACAAGCTTGCTGTCCGTATGATGACAGGAAATCATATTAAGGGACTGCCAGAGGCAGTATATCAAGATGGGGTTTTAAAGATACACATTACTAAAATGAAGAATTTATGCACGTTTGTGCAGCAGAATAATACACCAAAGGGAAAAGAGCGGTTGTTAAAGCTTTTTTCTGGTATGTTAACGGCGGCATTAGGACTTGACGAGTACATGCTCTGTGCAGATAGACTGTTGCTGGACCCAATGGAAATCTATCTCAATGCGGCGGAGGACAGAGCAGTAATTCCTTATATTCCAATCAAAAGTGAAGGGCAAAAAGATGTCAAGCAATGCCTTGGGGAAATTCGGGATCTGTGCAATACGCTACTACAGATTATGGAATCTTCGGATGTTGTACAGACCAAAAAAGAGGATTTCGTTGAGACACCTGCCAGCATAACTCCAGAGATTATGGAAGTGCAAAAAAACGTTCCCGAACAGAAACAGGAAGCAAAGACAGAGGAGTTTGACAGACCGCACAACAGTGAGATAGATAGCGCCAAAATTAGTATAGAAAATGTTCCATATCTTATTAGAAAACGTACAAGAGAGAAAATTGTGATAAACCGCAGCCTATTTAAGCTTGGAAAAGAGGCTGCATATGTGGATTATTGTATCAGTGACAATCCCACTGTAAGCAGGAACCATGCAGATATTGTGAAAAAACAAGATGGCTATTATCTCGTTGACAAAAACTCACTGAATCACTCTTTTGTCAATGGGAAAAAGCTTGTTGCCGACGAGTATCGAAAGTTGGAAAATGGCTGCCTGATACAGCTTGCGGATGAAGTGTTTGAATTTTTTGTGAAAAATGGCAAGAAGCCAGCAGGCAAAAAGCAGAAGCTGGAATGTTAGGAGAGGGGCACATGGAATGGCATTATACAGTGGCGGCACAGACGGATGCAGGTACGACAAAAACTGTAAATCAAGATAGTCTTACTGTAAAAGTTGCCAATACAATTTATGGAGAGACTGCCTTTGCAGTGATTTGTGATGGTATGGGCGGTCTGCAACAAGGTGAAGTGGCAAGTTCCGCGGTAGTACGCGCTTATGAACAGTGGTTTTTAAGAGATCTTCCTCATATACTCGCAAGAGGATTTTCAGAGGAAACATTGGAACGGGTATGGAATCGGCTTGCAAATGACTGCAATATTAGAATTAGAAATTATGGAAAAACACAAAACGCTGCGATGGGAACGACACTCACCGCAGTGCTTTTGATTGGAGGGCGTTATTATATTTCACACATTGGAGATTGTCGGGTCTATGTGATGGGAAATGGCATGGAACAACTGACTTCTGATCAGACTTATGTGGCGCGAGAAGTGGCTTTGGGACATATGACACCAGAGCAGGCGCAAAATGATGTGCGCAGAAACGTATTGTTGCAATGTATTGGTATGGTGGACAAGGTAACTCCTGATTTTTCAATGGGAGATTTTTATGCGGGAGATAGCTTTTTAATCTGTTCAGATGGTTTTCGACATTACTTGACAGAAATGGAGTTGTATGATTACTGTCACACAGCACTTGAGAATCTGCCGTGGCTTTTGGAAAAGCGATTAGAAAACTCGCATATTATGAATGGGCAGTTAAAGTGCTTGATAAACGCGAATAAAGAGCGTGGAGAGCGGGATAATATATCAGCAGTGCTGATAAAGGTGACAAACACAATCGAAAAATAGACATTCTCTTACCAATGTATAACTTTTCTAAAAAAAGAATTAATTCCGAGTCAAAGGAATTGACCAATAGTCATTTTATGTTATACTGGCTATATCAAACAGAAACGGGCAATGGGGCCAGAGGCAATATTGCGAAAGGAGAAAATAAAATGGCAAATAAGAATCATGTAAAACTTGGAGTTGCAGCGGCTGCTGCCGTTGCAGCAGGAGCGACAGTAATTGTGTCAAAAAACAAAAAGGAGGCACACCGAAAGGAGGTTGCCGAGAAAGTAAACAACTTTCGCAACACAGAGCGCGGACGATTTGAGAGAAACAGCAAGGGAATATACTATAGTAATGGAAATTATGAAGCTTTCGCCCGTCCTTTAAAACCTGACGGGGTTGATGACAAATCTGCTTATATTGTGGGAAGTGGACTTGGTGCACTTGCAGCGGCATGTTTTCTAGTGCGAGATGGGCAGATGAAGGGAGAGCATATTCATGTGCTTGAGGCGATGGATATTCCAGGCGGTGCATGTGATGGTATCTTCGATCCGTCGAGAGGCTATATTATGCGTGGCGGGCGCGAGATGGAGAATCATTTTGAATGTCTGTGGGATTTATTCCGAAGCATTCCTTCCATTGAGACACCAGGCGTATCTGTGCTGGATGAGTACTATTGGCTAAATAAAAAAGATCCGAATTATTCTCTTTGCCGTGCGACGGTAAGGCAAGGTGAAGATGCGCATACAGACGGCAAATTTAACCTAAGTCAGAAGGGTTGTATGGAGATTATGAAGCTCTTTATGACAAAAGATGAGGACTTATATGACAAGACTATCGAGGATGTGTTTGACAACGAAGTTTTTGACTCAACTTTCTGGCTTTATTGGCGGACAATGTTTGCGTTTGAAAATTGGCACAGTGCACTTGAGATGAAGCTTTATTTCCAGCGGTTTATTCATCATATCGGTGGACTTCCTGACTTTAGTGCATTAAAATTTACCAAATATAATCAGTATGAGTCCCTTATTTTGCCAATGATAAAATATCTTGAGGCAGCAGGTGTCACTTTCCAATACAAGACAGAAGTCACAAACGTTATTTTTGAAAAGACAGAGGATGGCAAAAAGGTTGCAAAAACAATAGAATGTAAAGTGAATGGCGAGGAAACCACAATTCCGCTCACTCAAAATGATTTGGTGTTTGTTACAAACGGAAGCTGTACAGAAGGAACGATCTATGGCGACCATACCCATGCGCCAATGGGAGATGCGGAGGTAAGAACAAGCGGTTGTTGGAATTTGTGGAAAAATATTGCAGTGCAAGACGCTTCCTTTGGACACCCAGAGAAATTTTGCTCGGATATTGAGAAGACAAATTGGGAATCAGCGACAGTTACAACTTCCAATCAGCAAATTATTGACCAAATTCAAAAAATCTGTAAGCGTGACCCACGCACGGGAAATGTTGTCACAGGTGGTATTGTGAGTTGTATGGATTCCAAGTGGCTTATGAGCTGGACAATCAACCGGCAAGGCCAGTTTAAAGAACAGAAGAAGGATGAAGTTTGTATTTGGGTTTATAGTCTCTTTACTGATGTGGAGGGGGATTATGTAAAGAAACCAATGAAAGAATGTACTGGTGAGGAGATTACGCAGGAATGGTTGTATCATCTGGGAATCCCTGTGGAGGATATTCCAGCGCTCGCAAAGGATGAAGTTGTGACTGTGCCTACCATGATGCCATATATCACTGCATTCTTTATGCCTCGAAGAAAGGGTGACAGACCAGATGTTATTCCAGATGGTTGTGTCAATTTTGCCTTCTTAGGACAGTTTGCAGAAACTCCGCGAGACACTATTTTTACGACAGAGTATTCTGTGCGGACCGCGATGGAGGCCGTATATGGATTGCTGAAAGTGGACCGCGGTGTGCCGGAAGTATGGGGAAGTGTATATGATATTCGAGAACTTCTTGATAGTACTGTCAAGTTGATGGACGGCAAATCACCACTTGATATTGAGCTTCCAGGACCGCTAAATGCATTGAAGTTGCCGCTTCTAAAGGCAGTCAAGGGAACCGTGATAGAGAAATTGTTAGAGGACCATAATATTATACAGAAAAAGAAGTAGAAGAAAATTAGAATGAAAAAGAACAGGGAAGAGATTTCTTCTCTGTTCTTTTTTGTTGCTATCAACGTTGGATTCCTGTATAATAAATATGATCATGCGATATGTAATAAGTCAAAAAACGCAGGATACCAAATTTCTAAGGATTGATAGAGAAAGGGCACAGATGAAAAAGACAAGTATTTTTAAACAATTGTTGCTGCCAATAATCGCGATTGTATGTACTCTAGTAGTGTGTTTGACAGGGATTGTAGTATTTATTTTTGTGAAATCGTATGAACAGGAGATTTATCGCAGGAGCCAAGATAAATCGCAGCTTGTTTCCGGTGAGATTGCTGCATTTTTGGATGGCGCCTATGGAATCTCGGAGGAGTTGTCTGTAAACCCCAGTATTTTAACGATGGATACAAAGGTGCAGACAGCTATTTTAGCGGATTGTGTCAAGAGAAATCCTTATTTGGAGCTGCTCTATATTCAGGGAAAAGATGGTATGCAAACGGGGCGGTCTTCCGGTGAACTTGCAGACCGTTCGACCAGGTGGTGGTTTGTGCAGACGGCCAAGCAACAGAAGGCATTTATTTCAAAGTCCTATTATTCTGTAAATACTGGTATGCCTTGTGCTTCCATCTTTTTTCCAATGTATCAGGAAACGGAGTTTGTCGGAATTTTTGCAGCGGATTTGAAGTTGGATTATTTACAGAGTTTGATTGAAAAATTTTCAGATGTGGAGAATGGGGAATATTCTTTTGTGATTGACGGGGAAGGGGTTGTGGTTGCCCACCCAGACAGCACACAGATTGAAGAACTTTATAATTACAAGCAGATGACAAAAACAGTGTCCAGTAAAGATGCTGGAGGACAGGTGCTTTTGGACGCTGCGGGAAACATTGTGACAGAGGAACAGAACATAGCAATCTCGGAGGATTATCAAAAGATTATCTCAGAGGTCATGAGCGGAAATGTTGGAAGTGGCAGGATAAAAAATGAGGGAGAAACATATATTGTAAGCTATACTCCTATCTCACTAAAAGGAGAATCAGATTCCTGGTCAGTGCTTACACTTTACAGTGAGGCGGCCGCAATGGCTCCCGTGTATCAGATGATAGCAGTTACGGCTGCAATTGCTATCGTGATGATTGCGGTGGCAATTTTGGTGGCTGCGGTGTTGGCGCGCAGATTGACACGCCCGATTGTATCAATTACGGAATTAATTGGAAATGCTTCTGATGGTGATTTTACAGTGCAGGCCGAAGAGGGCAGCAGGAATGAGATTGGCATTTTGTCAAAGAGTTTTAATAAGATGATTGGGAAAATTTCTGTAATCTTAACAAAAATTGCCACAATTACTGGTGAGGTTGTGGAGAGTGCAGAGCATCTAAATCAAATTGAGCTCCATATGGATTCAACCAGCCAAGCAGTTCACGAAATCCTAGAAGGTTCAGAGGAACAAGATGCAGATGTAAAACGTGTTGTTTTCCAGCAGGAGACATTGAGTGTAAAGTTTGAACAATTGCAGGAGAAAAGCGAACTTCTTTTAACGGATGCACAAAATACGATCACTTCCGGCGAGAATGGAATGCAGAGTGTTATGGAGCTTCGGAGCCAAAATGAAGACGCTTCAAAGGGAATCACAAATGCTTATCAAAAGATTATGACATTGGAAGAGCAGTCCAAAAAGATTTCTGGAATCTTAAATACAATCAATGAGATTTCTTCCCAGACAGGGCTTCTTTCCTTAAATGCATCCATTGAGGCGGCACGTGCAGGAGAACATGGCAGAGGTTTTTCGGTAGTGGCGGAGTCTATCGGAAAGCTCGCGGCGGATTCTTCTGCTGCAACAGTTGATATTGAGAAGATTATTGCAGAATTGTGTGGTGATATTTCGGAGGTTGTTACAAATATGGGCCTGATTCGTGCAGGCATTGATGGGCAGGCACAGGCAGTTGATAAAGTGCAAAAAACTTTTTCTGATTTTCGTATGCTGGCAGAAAAGACAAGGGAATCTGTCAGAAATATGGAAGGGCTAATTGTGGATATGCGCGCGTGTGATAATTCTGTGATGGAGGCAGTGGAGAGAATCCGAAAGATTTCTGAGAACACAGCAGAGCTGACGGAAAAAGTTGCGGATTCACTGGAAGAGCAGTTGAAGGGGATTCATCAAGTGGCAGATGGTATAGAGAATCTGTCAACTGTTTCAGAAGAAATGAAACAGGAAATGACAAAATTTAAACTATAGAACAATTGTTTTATAAATTTGCTAGAGTTTTGCAAAAGCAGGTACCAAAAGGCTTTGCAAGCTTAGAAAATGGAAAGGGAGATGGCATCATGGAGGGAAAATCAGCGAGGTTGGAGTACCCAAAACCACAGATGAAACGAGAGTATTGGCAAAATCTTAACGGCACATGGGATTTTGCGTTTGACTTTGGCATCAGCGGTGTGGAGCGAAAATTTTATGAGCGGAAAGGATTGGACCAGAAAATACAGGTTCCATTTTGCCCAGAGAGCAAATTGAGTGGCATTGGATATCGGGATTTTATTCCGGCGGTATGGTATCAGCGGAAAGTGGAATTGACAGCAACTCAGCTAAATGGAAGGGTGCGTTTGCATTTTGGTGCAGTGGATTATGAGTGTCATGTGTGGGTGAATGGGCAAAAAGCCGGAACACACAAGGGCGGATATGTGTCCTTTTGCTTTGATATAACAGCGTATGTAAAAGAAGGGGAGAATGTGCTGACAGTTTTTGCAAAGGATGATACACGCAGCGGAACACAGTGTAAAGGAAAACAGAGCAGTCTTTATTTTTCTAACGGTTGTGATTACACTAGAACCACCGGAATCTGGCAGACGGTTTGGCTGGAATTTGTGCCAAATTCTTATATTGAAAAAATATATTTCTATCCCAATATTGCGGATAGTACAGTGACGATTCGGGCATTGACGGTCGGTGAGGGAACATTGTCGGCGGAAGTTTTTTATGTGGGGGAATATTGTGGCGGTGCGCGGACAAAGGTATGTGCGGGAAATGCCACTTTAAAAATCGAATTATCCAGTTTGCATTTGTGGGAGGCAGGGCATGGAAGGCTTTATAATGTAAGACTTGTTTTTGAGGAAGACTGTGTGGAAAGTTATTTTGGAATGCGCGAGATTCGGTTGGAGGGGGAGCGTTTTTTAATCAATGGAAAGCCTGTGTTTCAGCGTTTGGTGCTGGATCAGGGTTTTTATCCAGATGGAATATACACTGCTCCGTCGGATGAGGCATTGCGGCAGGATATTAAACTTTCTATGGATGCGGGTTTTAACGGGGCAAGGCTTCATCAGAAAATATTTGAGGAGCGTTTTCTCTACCATTGTGACCACATGGGATATTTGGTGTGGGGAGAGCAAGGAAACTGGGGACTAGACCACAGCAGACCAGACGGGTTAAAATGTTTTTTGCCAGAGTGGATGGAGGCGCTAGACAGGGATTTTAATCACCCAGCCATTATAGGGTGGTGCCCGTTTAATGAGACGTGGGATTATGAAGGGCGCAAACAGGATGATGAATTGTTGGCGATAGTTTATCGTATGACGAAACTGTTTGATTCGACTAGACCATGCATTGATACGAGCGGGAATTTTCATGTGTTGACAGACATTTATGATTTGCACGATTATGAGCAAAATCCAGCAGTTTTTGCGGCTTCCTATGAGGAATTTGCAAAAGGAGGACCATTGACAGACCGCAGGGAGGAGCGACAGACCCCAGTGGAGGGTGTGCCTGTGTTTATCAGTGAGTATGGCGGTATTAAGTGGGACGTGAACAGCGAGAACAGCAATAATTGGGGTTATGGGGACAGCCCACAAACTGAGGAGGAATACATTGCAAGATATCGGGGATTGACTAATGTGCTGTTGGACAATCCTAGGATGTTTGGTTTCTGTTATACACAGCTTTATGATGTGGAGCAGGAGGTGAATGGACTGTATACTTATGACCGGAAACCCAAAATGAACATGGAAATTTTCAGACAAATTAACAGTCGTAAGGCAGCGATTGAAGAATAACACACAAGACAATTTCATTGCTTTTTTCTCTGATGCCCGTAATCGAATCGTTATAAGAGTTCGCTATTTTAAGAACGCTATAACACGATTATTAAAATCTTTTGCTTCCTCATAGGCGGCATGTCCAAGTCCTTCGTATAAAAATAATTCGCTGTTCTTGATTTGTTTGGCAATTTCAACGGATGCAGCCGCGGTAACAATTTTGTCGCAACGACCACCTATAATTAGAGTTGGACAAACAATATGATTTAGTAATTCATATGCATTGTGTTCGGCACAGGACTGTGCCTGTGCAATAAAGCGTCGAAAATCCTTTGGCTTTCCGATTCTGCACAACAGTGGATATAGACAGCGATACGTTTTTAGGTAGTTTTCTGAGTAGGATTTTTCAGCAGTGTCAATGATTAGTGCCTTGTAATCACCCTCATTGGCAAAGTGAATCCAGTTATTAAGGACTGCCTGAACAGTCTCATTTTGTTTTGATAGAGTAACAGCTAGAATGAGTTTGTCGATAAGTGTTGGGTAATCAATCGCCAAATATTGTGCGATCATACCACCTTGGGAAATACCCAGAATATTTGTTTGGTGGATACCAAGTGCGTTTAGGGCGAAGGCAAGGTCCTTCGCCATTTCTCTTGTGGAATATATGGATTGAGAAGAATGTTGTATCTCTTTTCCAAGATTATTCTTGCGGCTAAATATATAGACCTTGTAATTCTTTGCAAATATTTTGTAAGTGAACGCCATTATTGCAGCCATACCTTTTACGGTTGTCAGTCCATCTCCAAGTCCTGGAATCATGACCAGATTTTCTTTTCCCATTCCAAATGTAACATAGTCCATCTCTGTATCATCAATGCGGACAGAGCCATCTTTTGCATTCCAAAACATTGTAAACTCCTTTTTAAACCTTTAAGAACTGTTTTCTGAACAGTTCCTTAAACGAATTTAATTTAAAGCAAACCGCAATACATCATTGTGTGGATTTACTTTTGCCAGTCCGATTTCTGTGACCTGTGCTTGAAAGACAGAAAATTTTTCCTGAACGACAGAAAAGGCTCGCTGCATTTCTTCTTTTGACAAAGTTTTTGCGAGCGTGACATGCGGCAGCCAAGACTGAGGACGATAGTATTTGCTTACAGTCGTCTCTGGAATGCCAGATACAACATCGCTGATTTGAAGCGCCAACTCTTGCAGATAGGGATTTAACACAGGCATAGTATACAGAACGTATGGAAATAGCTGACCGACAGTGACAAACTGTATTGTTCCTGATTGCAGCCTGCCTTCAAGTTGCTTTATTGCCGGAATTAAAATGTCCACGCTGCGGGCCTCAATGGCAGAGAGTGTCATATGTGGCGGGACTTGTTTTTCTATCATATAGTGATTATCTGAGGTTGTGGCAATCTGGTCAATCAAAGTCTGTATTCTTTTGGTGGAAACTTTATCAAAATAGATGGATACAAGATACATAATGAATCATTCCTCTAAACACTTCTAATTTATTCTTCAATTAATTTTCTAATACATTAGCCTTTAAGGAACTACTATTTTCTCACAGTTTTATAGAGTCCTCTTTGTACTTGATATTGCGAAAAGATTTCTAAGAATTATATATATTTTAAGACAGTTTTCTAAAATTGACAATGGGTAGTTCACAAGTGGAAATATAAACGTTACTTTTCACACCCGCACCATGCACTTGCTGCATGGTGTCGGATCCAGCGCCAAAATGCCTGCCTTGTGGCATTTTGTGCGCATCAATTGTTACAATTCACACCAAATCATTATAAATGAATACGAAATCTGGCGTGGGTGTGAATTGTAACATATAAATGGAAAAACAAAAAGTAAGCATCTTCTAACCATTTCTAAACAAAAAATAAAAACAGTAAAAAACTGGAAAAAGCTGTTGACAACAGATTTGTTTCGGTATATTCTGTAGCAAGTAAATACTTTGAGATTCAAAATATTTGAAAATCAAAATAATTTGCCGAATAATGTTACATGGATTTGGTAAACAGAGTATTGAAGTATATCTTTAAGGAACTGTAAAGAATAAATGATTTAGAATGAAAGGATGGAAAACCATGTTAGAGAGAGTAAAGGAAATTATTGAGGAGCAGTTAAATATTGAAGGTGTGGAAATCACAGAGGAGACACGCTTTAAGGAGGATTTGGACGCAGACTCACTCGACCTGTTTGAGCTTGTGGACGCGTTTCAGGAGGAGTATGGTGTGGAGATTCCCCCCGAGGATTTGGAGCAGATTACGACGGTTGGCTCTATTATCAAATATTTGGAAGATAAGGGTATTCAGGCATAGGTAGAACAGGAGCTTGTATGAAGACAAGAGTAACAGAGATCTTAGGGATAACATATCCTATTATCCAGGGCGGTATGGCGTGGGTTGCTGAATATAATCTTGCCGCAGCAGTGTCAGAGGCTGGTGGTCTAGGAATTATCGGTGCCGGCGGTGCGCCGGCAGAGTTTGTCAGGGAGCAAATTCAGCGAGTGAAAAAGGTGACAGACAAACCGTTTGGCGTCAATATTATGTTGATGAATTCTGAGGCGGATGCAATTGCGCAAGTGGTGGTTGACGAGGGTGTTAAAGTGGTCACAACCGGAGCTGGTAATCCTTCCAAGTATATGGAGCTGTGGAAAGCAGCAGGGGTAAAGGTCATTCCTGTCGTTGCCAGCGTTGCAATGGCAAAGCTAATGCAGCGCGGCGGCGCCGACGCGGTTGTTGCGGAGGGGATGGAGAGTGGTGGTCATATTGGTTCTATAACCACTATGGCGTTGGTGCCGCAAGTGGTAGACGCCATTGATATTCCAGTGATTGCGGCGGGTGGCATTGCGGACGGCAGAGGATTTGCGGCTGCGTTTATGCTCGGTGCGGAAGCAGTGCAGATTGGGACGCGCTTTGTGGCTGCCACAGAATCGATTGTGCATGAAAATTATAAGGCAATGCTTATCAAGGCAAAAGACATTGACTCTGCGGTAACAGGCATGACGACTGGCCACCCAGTCAGAAGTATTCGCAACAAAATGACCAAAGAATATTTAAAGCTGGAAAAAGAAGGCGCAGATTTTATGGAGCTAGAGAAGCTGACACTCGGTTCTCTCCGAAAGGCAGTTGTGGAGGGTGATGTGGTAAATGGAACTGTTATGGCGGGGCAGATTGCAGGATTGATCAAAAAAGAGCAGCCTTGCAAGGAAATTATCACAGAGATTGTAAATCAAGGTCTAGCGCTTCTGAATAGGGCATATTGAAAAATATTTTAGTGAGGTAGTACACTGAAATATTAAATTTTACGCAAGAAAAACGCAAAAGGCAGCGTTTTTCAATTCTAATTGAGCCGCCAGAGGCGGTATGGGGGATTAAAATGAGTAAAACTGCATTTATTTTCCCAGGACAGGGTTCACAGTATGTGGGCATGGGAAAAGATTTTTATGATACATATGAGGAGGCAAAGAAAGTCTACCAGCTTGCTGGAAAGGTGTCAGGACTTGATATGGAGGCGCTTTGTTTTACAGAAAACGATCAGTTAGACATCACAGAGTATACACAGATTGCAATGCTTGCCACAGAGGTAGCGATTCTGAAGGTGCTTGAGTCAAAGGGTGTCAAGGCGGATATGACGGCTGGTTTGAGCCTTGGCGAGTACGGCGCATTGGCAGCAGCAAACGTTATGGAGTTAAAGGATTTATTTTATATTATTAGAAAGCGCGGTATCTTTATGCAGGAAGCATATCCAGAGGGAGGCGCCATGACCGCAGTGCTCGGGTTGGACAGTGATAAAATTCTGGAAATCTGCCAGCAGACAAAAGGAATCGTGACAATTGCAAACTACAACTGTCCAGGACAGGTTGTTATCACGGGTGAGGAACAGGCAGTGACGGCAGCATCGCAGGCGTGTTCTGAGGCCGGCGCAAAGCGTTGTGTTCCGCTCAAAGTGAGTGGTCCATTTCATTCTGAATTGCTCAAGGGTGCAGGCGAGAAACTTGAAAAAGAGTTGTATGGAATTAAGCTAAAAAAGCCGTCCATTCCTTATATTAGCAATGTGGATGCGCTCGAAGTGACAGAAACTGCACCGGTTAAAACTCTTTTGAAAAATCAGGTATCTCATTCTGTGTGCTGGCAACAGACTATTGAGAAGATGATAGCGGATGGTGTGGACACTTTTATAGAAATTGGACCAGGCAGGACGCTAAGTGGATTTATGAAAAAAATCAACAAAGATGTAAAATGTATGAATATAGACAAACTGGCAGATTTGGATAAAGTATTAGTAGCAAAATAGTTAGGAACTGTTCAAAAATAAACAAGTCAAGGTATAGGTTATTTATTTTTGATCAGTTTTTTAAGTATGCATGGGATATGTTGCCTAGTACAACAAAGCGAAAGGTTTAATGGGAGGTATTGGAATGTTAACAGGGAAAGTGGCTCTTGTGACAGGTGCGGGCAGGGGCATTGGCAGGGAGATTGCGCGCACGCTGGCAGCAAGCGGCGCGACCGTGATTGTGAATTACAATGGCTCAAAAGAGTGCGCGGAGGCCGTGGTCACAGAGATTGTGCAGAGTGGCGGCAGCGCAGAAGCCATACAGTGCAATGTATCCGACTTTACAGCGAGCGAGGCATTTGTCAAGGAGGTGCTTGACAAGTATAAGAAGGTGGATATTCTTGTAAACAATGCAGGTGTTACCAGAGATAATCTAATTATGCGCATGACAGAAGCAGATTATGACGCTGTGCTCGATACCAATTTAAAGGGCGCCTTTAACATGATTCGACATCTCTCGCGCAGTTTTATCAAACAGCGGAGCGGAAAGATTATCAATATTTCCTCTGTGAGCGGTGTTCTTGGAAATGCAGGGCAGGCAAATTATTCTGCGTCGAAGGCAGGGTTAATTGGTCTGACAAAGAGTGTTGCGCGGGAGTTTGCGAGTCGCGGGATTAACGTCAATGCAGTTGCGCCAGGCTTTATCGACACGGATATGACAAAGGACATGACGGAGGATGCAAAAAAGACATTGAGCAGCATGATTCCTATGGGAAAGATGGGCAGTACGAAAAATATTGCGGACCTTGTTCTATTTCTGGCGGGGGATCACGCAGATTATATCACTGGACAGGTTATCTGCGTAGATGGTGGTATGTGTATATAGAAAGGGTAAGGAAAGATGAAAAGAAGAGTAGTAGTAACCGGAATGGGTGCAGTCACCCCCATTGGAAATAGTGTTGCTTCTTTCTGGAACAGTGTAAAAGAAGGAAAGACTGGCTTTGGACCGATTTCCTATTTTGATACGACGGACTATAAGTGTAAGCTGGCAGCGGAAGTCAAGGACTTTCATGCTGCTGATTTTATGGACAAGAAAGCAGCGCGCAGAATGGAACCTTTTTGTCAATTTGCAGTTGCGGCGGCAAAGGAGGCAATTGAGGATGCAGGTCTTGACATGACGAAAGAAGATCCTTATCGGGCAGGCTGCGCGGTGGGAAGCGGTGTTGGCAGCTTGCAGGCAATGGAGCGGGAACACACTAAACTTGAAGAAAAAGGACCTTCCAGAGTGGCGCCGCTCTTGGTGCCGCTTATGATATCCAACATGGCGGCTGGAAACGTGAGCATTGCATACAATCTTAAAGGAAAGAGCATTAACGTGGTGACAGCCTGTGCTACAGGTACAAACTCTATTGGGGAGGCATTTCGCACAATTCAATATGGCGACGCAGATATTATGGTGACAGGTGGGACGGAGAGTTCCATCACGCCGATTGGGATTGCTGGCTTTTCTTCCTTGACAGCGCTCTCAACCTGTGAGGACCCAGCGCGCTGCTCGATTCCATTTGACAAGGATAGAAGTGGTTTTGTTATGGGGGAAGGTGCAGGCATTGTTGTGCTTGAGGAGCTAGAGCACGCAAAGGCGCGCGGTGCCAAAATTTATGCGGAAGTTGTGGGCTATGGTTGTACTTCGGATGCATATCATATTACATCACCAGCGGAGGACGGCGCAGGAGCAGCGACAGCGATGTTAAATGCGGTGCGGGATGCTGGCGTATCACCGGAGGATATCACCTATATTAACGCGCATGGAACAGCGACACACCACAATGATTTGTTTGAGACGAGGGCAATTAAACTTGCGTTCGGTGAACATGCCAAGGATATTAAAATTAACTCGACAAAATCTATGATTGGCCATCTGCTTGGCGCGGCGGGCGCAGTGGAGTTTGTTACTTGTGTGAAAGAGCTGGAGGAGGGGTATATTCATCAGACTGTCGGACTGACAGAGAGCGAGGAAGAAATGGACTTAAATTACTGTAAAACGAGCAGCAGAGAGAGTTTTATGTATGCACTCAGTAACTCTTTAGGTTTTGGCGGGCATAATGCCAGCATTTTAGTAAAGAAGTATGTGGAGTAGGTACGCAGTTTCGCAGAAGGAAAAAGGTAATACGAATGTCAGTTTATACAGCAAAAGAAATAATGGAAATTATTCCCCACAGGCACCCATTTATGTTGATTGATACAATTGAGGAGCTTGAGGAGGGGACCAGGGCACTTGGAAAAAAATGTGTGAGTTTTAACGAGCCCTATTTTGCAGGACATTTTCCAGGCAATCCTGTTATGCCAGGTGTGCTGATTGTAGAGGCATTAGCGCAGGTCGGTGCGGTTGCGCTGCTCGGTTTGCCGGAGTGGAAAGGAAAAATGGCGTACTTTGCAGGAATTAACAAGGCACGCTTTAAACAGAAGGTTTTGCCAGGAGATGTGTTGATGCTTGAGACAAAAATAGTGAAAGTCAAGGGGCCTATCGGTGTTGGGGAAGCAGTTGCAATGGTCAATGGCGAAATAGCTTGCAAAGCAGAACTGATGTTTGCAATTGGGGATTAGTGTTTTGGTCAGGAGGAAGTATAGGCGATTAAAATAGTAGACAAATATGTTTAAATATTATAGAATGTGTTTATAAAAGAGAGGAGATAATTTTATGAA
>ERZ808041.292-NODE-292-length-45422-cov-12.693836_pt1 | contig 45422 bp, 43 predicted proteins | sample MGYA00380192_ERZ808041 | MGnify/ENA primary metagenome ERZ808041 (study PRJEB31490, sample SAMN06133412) | mouse gut metagenome | isolation source: Z1_1 | host: mice | place: China: Chengdu | collected 2015-05 ...
CAATGCTTTTTTTGTTTGCAAACTCCCGAAAATAAAGGTTTTAGAAAGAAAAATAGGTAGTAAATTTGACACTACCCGGTCACGTTCGGAGGAAGAGTTATGAGAAGAAAACAATGGGTGCTTGGAATTATATGCATGCTTGTCGGCGTTATTATTGTTATGGGAAATCCGGCAGCGGCACAGGCAGCGGGTCAGTCAGACCGGAATGCATATTGGGCGGTGTTCGATGCGACTTATTACTATAATGCATATCCGGATGTAGCGGCAGTATGCGGTGCGGATGAGGACGCATTGTTCAACCATTTTGTTTCCTTCGGTATATATGAGGGGCGCAGTGCCAGCGCAGCATTCAATCCCCAGGCATACAGACAGCGCTACACGGACTTGCAGGAGGAGTTTGGAAATGATATGGCTGCGTACTGCAGGCACTATGTTGCATTTGGCAGAGCAGAGGGCAGAAATGCAGTGGCAGACGGACAGCCGTCGGTGCAGATTAAGGTGACGGTTTCGAAGAAAGCGGCGCAGGCGGCAAGTGATACGACGGAACAGAAAGAAGAGAAGACCGAGACGACCGGACAAGATACAAACAAGGGCGAAATCAAAAAGGCGACCGAAGAAACGAAGGATGAAATGAAGGAGACGAAAGACGACGCCAAAGGGACGACCGAAGAAATGAAGGACGAAACGAAAGAGACGAAGGACGATGCCAAAGAGAGGACCGAAGAGACGACTGTAACTAAGACAAAGGAGAAAAACGAGCCCGCCGAAGACGAAAAAGCCGGGACGGTAGAGACAGAGAAGAGTACGGGGGAAGCGAAGAGCACTGAGGGCGAGATTGCTTCCGTACAGGAATCCGCTGCACCGTCGGTGCAGACAGGCGATATGGCAGTTACGGCTGTGACAGAAGAGGAAGAGGCCGGTCCAAAAGATGCGCAGACAGTGATCGGAACGTATACCACCTACTACGAGGCAAATGTTTCCCGTGCGGTAAATGTGGAGCTTGCGGCACAGCGGATCAACGGGATCGTTGTAGCGCCGGGCGGGAAATTTTCTTTCAGCAATACGATTTTAGACCGTACAACGGCAAACGGCTATGTGGAAGGACCGATTTTTGTAAAGGGTGAGAAAAGTACGGGAATAGGTGGCGGCGTCTGTCAGGTTTCCTCTACGTTATATGCGGCGATGGTCGATGCGGCGCTTCCGGCGACGGAGCGTCATCCGCATTCTCTTCCGGTAGATTATCTCCCGGCGGGGCTTGATGCAACAATTGCAGGCAATTATATGGATTTGAAATTCACGAATACATTTGAGCAGCTGCTTTTGATTGAAGCATCGGCCGAAGGCGGCAAGCTGACAGTTACATTGATTTTACAGTAGTGTAAATATAGGGGGTATTATGCTTTGCCATATGGTGATTGACTTAAGCGGCGATCTCTGTACAAGGTTCAATGAAGGGACGAGGCCTGTACAGAGATAAGAAGTAGATTCGTCCGCATTGAATTTTGTACTTTTAAGACGAAAAAGCTTAAAGGAGAAATTCAATGAATACGTTCGAAAATAATTGTTTTAAAAAATATATTTTGTTCTGGTTCAGCCAGTCTGTTTCGGAACTTGGAAGCGCAATGACGGGTTTTGCGCTGATTTTGTGGGCATATACGATGACAGGATCGGCGCTTGCAGTCTCGGTCATGTCCTTCTGCAGTTATGTGCCTTATATCGTAATGAGTCTTTTTGCAGGAGCGATTGTGGACGGATACAGCAAAAAGAAGGTCATTCTTATCGCGGATACGGTCGCTGCGGCAGGATCGGCGGCGATGCTTGCCTGCTGTGCGGCGGATGTTCTGCAGATTTGGCATATTTATGTTGTGAATATTGTAATCGGGTTTATGAACGCGATACAGTCGCCCGCGGTCTTAGTTGCGACAGGCATGCTTGTTCCGAAAGAAAAACTGGCCAAGGTGAGTGGGATGAATTCGTTTTCCGGAAATCTGGTGACAACACTGGCGCCCGTAATTGCATCGGCAGTTTTTGCATTTGGCGGAATCGGTGCGGTTTTGCTGATGGATCTGGGAAGCTTTTTCTTTGCGTTCTTTGTTTTGCTGTTCTTTATCAAGATACCGGAACGCAGAGCGGAGCATAAGGCAGAGTCGCCGTTCTACGGATGTCTTACGGGCTTGCGTTTCCTTGCGGGACACCGGGGGCTTTTTGTGATCGTGGTGACGCTGGCGGTCATCAACTTTTTTTCGCGGCTGACGTATGAGAATATTCTCTCGCCGATGATACTCGCGAGAAGCGGAAATGACAGTCTGACGCTTGGCATTGTGAACACGGCAATGGGAATCGGCGGAATGATCGGCGGAATTTTAGTTTCGGTGGGATGGCGTATGAAAGATCCGGTCAAAATGATCTATCTGCCGGCAGCAATTTCTTTTTTGGCGGGTGATCTTGTTATGGGATTGGGTCAAAATGCGGTGTTCTGGTCGTTCGCAGCGGTTGCGGCATCCCTGCCGATACCGTTTATCATGACGGGACAGAATGTGATTTTCTATGAAATGACGCCCACGGAAATACAAGGTAAAGTATTTGCGGTGCGAAATGCGATTCAATTTTGTACAATTCCTATCGGAATATTGCTTGGCGGCATCCTTGCGGATTATGTGTTTGAACCGTTTATGCAGACGGAAACCGCGGCGGCGATATTCGGCAGGCTGGTCGGCAGCGGTGCAGGAAGCGGTATGGCGGTCATGTTTCTATGCACGGGTGTCCTTGGATTTACAATAAGTGTATTTGCATGCCGCAGGAGGGAAATGGACGAATTGCGTTAGATTTATCCTACTTTCGTCCTGTTTTTTCTACAGACAAAAGAAAATGTGCTATACTAAGGGCAGTAGATTTACCGTAGGAGGAAGGGCATGCATTACGTTTTCTCGGTATGGATGTTTATAAATTGCATTCTGGCGCTTGATTTTGCTGTGCGTTCCGTCTGGCTAAGCGAGATGAAATATATAGAAAATCGCATGGTTGCGGTGTTGTGTTTCGGGAGCGCGCTTTGGAGCGGCAGTTTTGCCGCGCTTTTTGTGCAGACAGATACAGAAACCGCCTATATCTGTCGATGTCTTGGGATGTTGGGAACCTTTTTATATTTGATTACGGCGCAGATGCTGGTGAGCCGCGTATCGGGAATGCATGTGGTATGGAGAAGGATTTTTGACGGGATTTCCTATACTGGAGTGATCGTTTTTTTTCTGACGATTAAAAAGGGTGAGGTCATCTACACACTGACGGATGACGGTATGACATATTATTTTAAAGCGGGTTTTTGCAATGATGTGTACATCGCGTATGTGGTCATTGTCTGCGTGGAAATCCTGGTTGTGATTGAACATATGCTCCGCCGCAGGGAGCTGAAGCGTATACAGGCGTTCGGAAAGAAGTTCCTGTTAGTGGCGGGGCTGCTGATTTTAGGGATGCTGTTCGATACCGTATTTCCGATGTTTGGCTTTGGGGCGATCCCGGGCAGTTCCATTATGCAGTTTTTCGGTATGGTTGTTGTATATAACGCGGTATATCAGATCAATCGTTCCAGGATCAATATTGCTAATATGTCACAGTTTATCTACTCTTCCCTAACGGTGCCGGTTCTGGTCTATGATGTGAAGCGGAAGCTCCAGATTCTTAACGATGCGTCGTCGGCTTTTTTTCAGGTGGAGCAGAATGACCAGAGTGAAGAAGAAACGGCAATATCCAGGCTGTTTGAACTGGACGAGGAGAAGGTTTTTGCGTTTGAGGAGGAACTCAGGGATGTGGACGCGGTATGCCGCAGCAACCAGATATACTGCAGTCTTGCAGTCAGCAAGATTCACGATCCGTATGGAGATATTATCGGATATATCATTATCGTGACGGATCTGTCGGAACGGGTCAGCACGATGCAGAAGCTGGAGGAGGCAGTCAGGGAAGCAGATGCCGCAAATCAGGCGAAGAGTACGTTTCTTGCCAATATGTCGCATGAGATCCGCACGCCGATGAATGCGATCATCGGGTTTTCCGAGTTGTGCCTGAAGATGGATCTGGGGAAGCAGGTGCGGGAATATGTGGAGGATATCAGGGATTCTTCCGAGAATCTTCTTGCGATTATCAATGATCTTCTGGACATTTCCAAAATTGAATCCGGCAGAATGGAGCTTGTATGCAATGATTACTATATCGGAACCATTTTTCAGGATGTGCATGTCATCATTAATTCACAGGCGAAGAAAAAGGGGTTGGATTTTTCTATGTCGCTTGCGCCGGATATTCCCTGTAAACTGTATGGGGACAAGATACGTCTCCGCGGCGTTTTAATCAATCTGCTGAACAATGCGGTCAAATATACGAAGGAAGGGTCGGTGTCTTTTGGAGCAAAAGTGCTGCGGCAGGAAGACGGTATCGTTACGCTGGAATTCAAGGTTACAGATACCGGTATCGGAATCCGTGAAAGAGAGCAGGAGCGTATTTTCGAGAGCTTTTCGCAGGTGGATTATAAAATAAACTACGGCGTAGAGGGTACCGGTCTGGGACTCGCGATCGTCAAGGGGTATGTTGGACTGATGAACGGAGACATCACGGTAGAAAGTAAGTACGGGGAAGGGTCTGTATTTACCGTTGTGATTGAGCAGACGGTTATTGACGCCAGTCCGATTGAGAGAGTAGAGGAGCAGGCGACGAATTCTGCAAATGATTTCTCTCTGGGAGAGATTAAGATGCCCGGCGTAAAGGTGCTGGTCGTGGATGATAATCTGATCAATCTCAAGGTGGCAAGCAGTACGTTAATGTATTATGAACTTCAAGTCGATACGGCTTCCAGCGGTATGGAAGCAATTGAACTGTGCCGCAGGAACCGTTATGCGCTTGTATTTATGGATCAGATGATGCCTCAGATGAGCGGAATTGAGGCGATGCGGGAAATCCGCAAGCTGGACTCGCATTACGGTGCAGGTGGGGCATGCAAAATCATTGTGTTAACTGCAAATGCAGTCACGGGCGTCCGTCGGCAGATGATAGAGGAGGGCTTCGATGAATACCTCGGAAAGCCGATGAACTATAAGCAGCTTGAACGGCTGCTAAGACGGTATATACCGCAGGAAGATATTACCTCGCAGGGAGAGGCGGCAATAGGCGATGATGTGGAAAATAGCGATAAGCTTAGGGAAATGCTGCCCCAGGTAGATATTGACGAGGGAATCCTTTTTTGCGGAGGGCTTTTAGAGCGCTATATCGAGGTGCTCCGGCTTGCCTGCAGCGGGGGTGAAGAGCAGCTGGGGAAGCTTGAATTACTGTGGAAAGAACAGGCGTACGGAGAATATACCATCCAGGTACACGGAATGAAGGGAAGTATGCGCAGCATCGGTGCGAAGAAGCTTTCGGAGAAGGCGAAGGCGCTTGAGAGGGCGGGCAGAGAAAACGATTATGCGTATATCAATGCAAATACGGAGGAATTCTGTGCAGAGTATCGCGGGCTGCTTGCACAGCTTGCACAGGCGCTTGCGCCATACGGTGCATGGGAAGCGGACGAGTCAGGGCAGGGAGGACACAGCTTTACGGAGGAGGATGCAAAGCAGACAATCCAGGAAATACTGCGCTGTCTGGATGAATACGATTTCGCGAGCGCGACAAAGCGGATTCGTGAAACATTGCACAAGGAATTGCCGGAAACGTATCGGGCGGATTTCGAGCAGATCGGTCAGTGGATGGACGATCTGGAGGATGATAAGATTCGGGAGTTTGCAGAGAGGAAGTATGGACACCTATGAAGACAGACAATAAAAATGAAATAAAGATTCGCGTGGCGACGCCGGATGATGCGGAAGAACTTCTGGCAATTTATGCGCCGTATGTAACAAAAACGGCAATCAGTTTTGAGTGCGAGGTACCGGGCATAGAGGAATTTCGGAACAGAATGCGTCGTACACTGGAAAAGTATCCTTATCTCGTGGCACAAAGGGGCGGAGAGCTTCTCGGCTACGCGTATACAGGTGCGTTTGTCGGGAGAGCGGCGTATGATTGGAGTGTTGAGACGACTATCTATGTAAAAGAAAATCAGAGAAAATCGGGCGTCGGAGGACGGCTGTACGAGGCGCTTGAAGCGGTGTCTAAGGCGCAGAATATTCTGAATATGAACGCATGCATCGGCGATCCAGAGGTCGAAGACGAACATCTCACGAAAAACAGTGAACAGTTTCATGCGCACATGGGTTTTCGCATGGTTGGACGGTTTCATCAGAGTGGTTACAAATTCGGCACATGGTATCATATGGTGTGGATGGAAAAGATTTTGGGGGAACACGGGAAGAACCCGAAGCCGGTAGTGAAGTTCCCGAAACTTGGAGCGGAGAAATTGAGGGAGCTTGGGCTTTAGAAGTTCAGAGTATGCCGAATCTTCCGCTTCTAAAGCAAAAAGAGGAACGGGCAAACGATACCCATTCCTCTTAAAAATTATTATATTATGCGGCTTTTGAATAATCAATAATGGCTATTTCCTGCATAAGCTGTTTTGCGATATTGACAAGATTTTCAAGCTGTTTTGCAACTTCATTGGAATAATACTTCTCTCCACATTGTTCACATTCTTCACAAGGTACATTTTTAATGATGATAATACTGTTTTTATAATTTACTACATGAGTTGTGAAAGACGGAATGGTAGTTTTACATTTACAATACATACACATAGTTATTTCTCCTTTCTTGTTTTTAAATCCATTTCAAATTTATCTGTGTTTGGAAAATACGCTGTTATAAAAAATAAGGTGCTGTTATCTGAACCAACAACAATATGCAATATTTTGTTCTCTTTTGTATGCCCGAAAATAAGACAACTGGGATGTGGAAAATCGTCTGGATAATCTTCTAAAATTTCCCCTGCCTGTAAACAGGATTCTACATCACTGATACTTATATCCCGTTCCTGCATTCTCTCTAAACAGTGCTTTGTCCATTTTATATTAGAATCAGAAGCATTGTATAGTCTTTGAAGCTGTTCTATATCCATAGTCGCACTTCCTTCTCGCTTATTTATAAGTATTATATACTATTTCAGCAGGAAATAAAATAGGCAGTAGCATTATAGAAATAGAAAAAAGAGGAACGGGCAAACGATACCCATTCCTCTTAAAAATTATTATATTATGCGGCTTTCAACCATTTAATAGCCTAACCGAAGTATCTGTCCAGTAAGCCCTTTAATGCTTTGCCGTGACGAGCCTCGTCTCTTGCCATCTCATGAACGGTGTCATGGATTGCGTCGAGATTGTTTTTCTTAGCGCACTTTGCAAGATCTGTCTTGCCGGAAGTTGCACCGAACTCACAGTCAACGCGCCAAGCCAGATTCTTCTTGGTGGAATCTGTCATGTTCGCCTCTAAGTCAGAACCAAGAAGCTCTGCGAACTTGGCAGCGTGCTCTGCCTCTTCGTAAGCAGCCTTTTCCCAGTAAAGACCGATCTCCGGATAACCTTCGCGGTGTGCAATGCGCGCCATGCAAAGATACATACCTACCTCGGAGCACTCGCCCTCGAAATTAGCCTTTAACTGCTCGAAGATATACTTCTTGTCTTCGTCGCTGATCTCCGGATTATTCTTAACAGTAGAAGCGTACACGCCAAACTCATGCTCTGCAGCAAGACCGAGATCGCCCTCTACCTTCTTGAACTTGTCGGAGCCGACCTTACATACCGGACAAACCTCCGGAGCCGTCTCACCCTCGTAAACATAACCGCATACTGTACATACCCATTTTGCCATAATCATATTCTCCTTTTCAAAAAATTATAATCAATATCAGTAACTATTACTGATTTTAATGGATGAAAACTCTTTTGTCAATACCTTTTTTATTGTTTTAAAATTATGCAGCAGGTTCAGGAAGAAGAACCGGATGCCGCCTTGCAGGAAGGACAGGTTCCGTAAAAATAGGTGATATGCCCTTCGATGCTGCCGCCAAAATTCTGACCGGCGAGGATGTTGATATGATCAAGCCCGCTGACTTCCAAATCAAGTACAGAGCCGCAATGGCTGCATATGAAATGATAGTGTGGAGCGGGATTCCCGTCAAACCGATCGGGACCGATTCCCGGTGACAGCTTCTGGATCTCGCCGATTTCCGTAAGCAGATTCAGATTACGGTAGACCGTGCCGAGGCTGATGTTCGGAAACTGTTCTCTCATGTGGAGATAAACCGTTTCGGCGGTGGGATGATCGTATCGGTCGGCGAGAAAATTCTTGATAGATTCCCGCTGTCGACTGTATTTTTGCATAGGACCATCCTTTCTATAAAACTAGTAATTGTTACTGATTTTATACTACACCAAAGAAAAATGAATGTCAATAGAAAACAGGAATAAGCCCTAAAATTTTTTCGCCTCGAAAATAGGGTGTCCATATAGAAAAAATTCATACAAAGGAGACGGCCGCATATAAATAGAGATAAGGAAAGCAGAATCTTGGAGTGCCTATGGCAGGAATGAAACGATTTGTTACATATATATACGCTTACGAGGAGAGAAAGAAGGGGAACAACATCGGCTTTGCAAAAGTCGAGATCAGAGGAGCAGAGCTTGGGATGGAAATTCATATACGCGGCGTCTATGCCACGCAGACGGATTGCGCGGTGTATCTGTTCAGGGAAGCGTCCGGCGATATGGAGGGAGTACAGATCGGAGAAATGCGCCTTGTAAATGGGGCAGGCGATTTTAGAGTGATTTTAAATGCAGCACGACTGAAAGATACGCCGCTTGGTATCGGGGATATGGAAGGCATCTTTCTTAGGACGGGGGATGATCGTATCTTTATGAGTCGTTGGAAGGAGGGAGCGCCTCTTACCGTTGACGGGGAACATTTTAGGGAGTGGCAGCCGATGATCCGGCAGGAACAGACGACAGAGCAGCCCGGCGGGCAGCAACCGGGCGTCGATGTGCCGTCCCGGACGGCCGCGCAGGATATTGCGGGCGCGCAGGAGGGGGAAACCGCTGCGGACGCGCGGCAACAGGAAGCAACGCTGCAAGGCGCAAAAGATGAGAACGTGCAGGCGACAGAGATTCCGATGCGCAATTTTTTCCCGGATTATAGCTGGGAAGAAATATGGGAGAAACTGTGTGCGGACCATTCCGTACTTGCGCCGCTTGCGGATCGCGAAGCGCGATGCATACAGATAGAACTTAAGGATTTGAAAGAATTGCCGAAAAAATACTGGTATCTGGGGAATAACAGCTTTTTGCTGCATGGCTTTTTCAATTACCGTTATCTTGTGGTCGGAAAGACAGGAGAGGAGCGATGGTTCTTAGGCGTGCCGGGAATCTATCAAAGACAGGAGCGCGTCATGGCGGCGATTTTTGGCTTCCCGGAATTTCTTGCGGCGGCGGTGCCGGGTGAAGGCGTGGAAACGCCGGAAAATGAGCCGGTGAACCGCTTTGGCTGCTGGTGCCGCTATATCGAGGAGTGAATTTCGGGAGAAATCTCCACGGGGGAGAGCAGCGCGTATCTTAGGTGATCCTCCCATTTTCCTGCGATTTCCGTGCAGGCGCGTTCTACGCCTTCCGGGAAGAAGTCTAAGGACTCGAGCAGGTGGATGGAAGGAGCATTCTTTGGCATGACGCGGGCGGTCACGCGGTGCAGACCGAGATCTACAAATGCAATTTCGAGCACCTTTGCGACGGCCTCCCGGGCATACCCCTGATGCCAGTGAGCCTGATCGAACCGATAGCCAATTTCGCTGCAGCAGTGTGGCGGCCGAAGAATATCGTGCAGGCAGACCGTTCCGATGATTGCGGACGGATTTTCTTTTCGGAAGACATAAAAGCGGACGGTAGAAAGCTTGAGCGCGAGCCGGTATTCGCATTTTAAGATCGCGTACTGATGCGACGGGGTAAAAAAGATATCCTGGCGCCGCGGCTCGAAGGGGGCAAAAACGTCTTTGTTCCGAATCTGAAAGCGCAGTACCTCACGCGCATAATCAGGAGTTAATATTTTTAAAATCAGACGGTCGGTTTCGTAGGTAGTATTCATAGTAAGCTCCATTCTGAAAAAGTGCAAATGTTCATATAAGAGATCCCGCCCGAAAAGTCTCATCGACAAGCGGCGGGGAATCAGGTAAAATATAACATATAGTATAACATTTTTGGAGAAAGTGTCCATGACAAGAAGTCTATCTTTGGAAGAAAAATATATGAAAGCGGCGATCCGCGAGGCGAAAAAGGCATATGCATTGGAGGAAGTTCCGATTGGCTGTGTGATTGTCCAAAACGACAGAATTATTGCGAGAGGGTATAACAGGAGAAATACGGAGGGAAACACGCTTGCTCACGCGGAGCTTTCCGCAATTAAGAAGGCGAGCAAAAAGACAGGAGACTGGCGGTTGGAGGACTGCACCATGTACGTCACCTTAGAGCCGTGCCAGATGTGTGCGGGCGCGATCGTGCAAAGCCGCATGAAGAAGGTGGTAATCGGAAGCATGAATCCGAAAGCGGGCTGCGCCGGGTCTGTTCTTAATTTATTACAAATGACGCAGTTTAACCATCAGGTCGAAATTGAGCGCGGGGTACTCGAGGAAGAATGTCAGACTATGCTCTCCGGTTTTTTTAAGGAACTCAGAGAGAAGAAAAAGAGCCGGAAAGCTTGACAATACAGCATATTTTAGGATATACTTAAGACTCCGAGCAGCCGGGGTGGTAGCGGTACCCTGCACCAACAATCCGCTATAGTTGGGGTGATGCCGAACGGAGGATCGTTAAGCTGTAAAGCAGCCCATCATAAGTGGCGTTGACGTTTGGGTCTTGCGCAACAGGAATCTGTGAACCGGGTCAGGTCAGGAATGGAGCAGCCCTAAGCAGAAGCTCTTGTGTGCCGCAAGGGTGCCTGGGCTGAGTTAACTGTGGTGGTAACGTTTATGGTTTTGGTTCGATGGGAGGCGCTCGGATTTTCATTTTTCGTATTAGACGAAGAGTGAAGCGATGAAGAGGATAGATGGACAAGCAGAAAAGATTGAGGGAATCGGCGGATGTGGGACAAAGTGAGAAAAGCCTTATATAAGGCGTGTGAAATCATGGAGCTTTTGATGGTGGCGGCGGTGATCTGTGGGATTGTGGTCGCAGTGATTACGTTGTGGCCGGAATTGCTGCATTATTGGAATAATCGTATGAGTGAAGGGGCATTCTTAAAATATCTCGATGCCGTATTCAACGTCGTCATTGGGATCGAGTTCATGAAAATGCTCTGCCGTCCGAATTCGGCGAATATCATAGAAGTGCTGATCTTTCTGATCGCGCGGCATATGATCGTGCAGACGACGACGCCGCTCGAGGATCTTTTGTCCGTGGCAAGCATTGGCATTCTGTTCTTTTTCCGCCGCTTTATGCTTATGACGAAGCCGGATAAGAAGCAGCGCGTGCCAAATATTTTTGGGGCGATGCGTGTGGCGCAGTCCGAGGAATTTCGGGAGGCGGTCATCAAGGCGGAGCAACAGACCGCCGGGGAGTGTACCGAGCGGCAGGAGCCGATTACGGATAAGAATCAGGAGGAAGAAAAGGAAGTTTGACGGGGATTATGCATTTATTTCAATACAAGCATTGAAATTTGAAAAATCCGCTATATAATAAGAGCATAGAAGGGGGCTTAATCCGTATGTATGCAGGGAGTAAGCGCTTACATTAACTATTATTATTAAGGAGGGAATACATTATGTTCGGATTTGGTCAGTTGATTGACATCTTAAAGAAGAGCCCAAAGAAAATTGTATTTACGGAGGGAAATGATCCGCGTATTTTAGAGGCTGCATCCAGACTTCTTGCAGGTACTTTCCTGCATCCGATTCTGGTCGGCGATCCACAGGAAATTGCGGTTGCTGCAGAGGATTGCGGCTTTAATATCCGCGGTGCGGAGATCATCGATCCGTTAGCTTATGATAGATTTGACGAGATGGTAGAGCTGTTCTGTGAACTCAGAAAGAGTAAGGGTGTGACGCCGGAGCAGGCGAAGAAGACGCTTTCCCAGGCGAATTACTTCGGAACAATGCTCGTAAAGATGGGGGTTGCGGATGCGCTTCTTGGAGGGGCGACCTACTCTACCGCAGATACGGTACGTCCGGCATTACAGCTTATTAAGACAAAGCCGGGCAATTCCATCGTATCTTCCTGCTTTATTCTGGTTCGTCCTTCCGCAACAGGTGAGAACGAAGTGCTCGCAATGGGCGACTGCGCGATCAACATTAAGCCGAACGAGGATGAGCTTGTTGAGATTGCCGGGGAAACTGCGGAGTGTGCAAAGATTTTCGGCATTGATCCGAAGGTTGCATTTTTAAGCTACTCTACTTTCGGTTCAGGCAAGGGCGAGGATGTCGACAAGATGCGCAACGCGGCGGAGAAAGCAACCGCAAAATACCCGAATCTTCCGATTGCAGGAGAACTTCAGTTCGATGCGGCGGTATCTCCGCGTGTAGCGCGTACCAAGTGTCCGGGCAACGAGGTTGCAGGACATGCGAATACTTTCATTTTCCCGGATATCAGCGCGGGAAATATTGGTTATAAGATTGCACAGCGTATGGGTAACTTTGAGGCATACGGACCGATTTTACTCGGGCTGAACGCACCGATCAACGATCTTTCCCGTGGATGCAATGCTTCCGAGGTATACTCCATGGCGATTATCACGGCGGCGCTTGCATAAACGTATCGGTGACTGCGCAGCAGACATAATAAGGCAATGGACATTGTGGCACGGCATATAAGGCTGTGCCACTTTTTCTGCAACAGGAAACTGCGTCCTATTGCAGAAAAGCACTGCGTGCACAGATGCGCAGCTGTCGCGCAGCGCCATACATGGCGCGGAACAAAAGATGCGCCGCCAGAAAATTTGAAGCGCGGGAATGTGCGAAGCGCACTTTTGTTCTGTAATCCAAACAGACAACGTCAGAGGAATCATGATGGAACATTTATTATTTACCAGAGAGGATTTGAAGAAGTTAATTATACCGCTTGTCATTGAACAGACCCTTGCGATTAGTATCGGTTTGTTCGATACGCTTATGGTTTCTTCCTGCGGGGAGGCCGCGGTGTCCGGCGTATCGCTCGTGGACAGCATCAGCGTTCTGCTGATTCAGATATTGTCGGCGCTTGCGACCGGAGGAGCGGTCGTCTGCAGTCAGTACATTGGCAGGAAGATGCCGGAGCGGGCAAAGCTTTCGGCGGGGCAGCTTATGTTCATTATGTTGGTGGCTGCGGGAACGGTCATGGTTGCAGTGCTTTTTTCACACCGTTTTCTACTTGGGGCAATATTCGGGAAGATTGAGGCAGATGTTATGGAGAATGCAGAGATTTATTTTATTATCTCGGCGATCTCCTATCCGTTTCTCGGTGTGTACAATGCGGGTGCGGCGCTCTTCCGTGCAATCGGAAACAGTAAGATCAGCATGTATACAAGCCTTGTTATGAACGTCATCAATATCGGAGGAAATGCAATTCTGATTTTCGGTTTCGGGCTTGGCGTGTTCGGTGCAGCGATCGCGACGCTTACCGCGCGTATCGTATCGGCGGTCGTTATGGCAGTGCTGCTTGGCAGAAGGGACAACCCGCTATGTATCACGACGCCCGGCTGCATGAAGCCGCAGCGCGACGTGATCGGAAAAATTTTGAAAATCGGTATTCCGAGCGGTGTGGAGAACGGGATGTTCCAGATTGGAAAGCTTCTGGTATCAAGCCTGACGGCGACATTCGGTACGGCGGCGATTGCGGCAAATGCAGTCGCGAACAGTGTGGCGGGCTTTTCTAATATTCCGGGAATTGCAATCGGACTTGCGATGGTGACAGTCATCGGACGCTGCATCGGCGCCGGAGAGAAGGAACAGGCGAGATATTACAGCAAGAAGCTGCTTAGGCTGGCATATGCGGGGATGATACTTTCCAATCTGGCGCTGCTTCTTCTGGTGAAGCCTATTGTTTCCTGCTTTGCGCTGTCCGAAACGGCAGCGGAGATTGCAGAACAGCTATTGATGATTTTTGCAGTCTGTGCAGCTTTGATCTGGCCGTTAAGCTTCGCTCTGCCAAATGTGCTGCGCGCGGCGGGAGATGCGAAATATACGATGGAGGTCAGCGTATTTTCCATGTGGGTATTCCGCGTGGCGAGCAGTTATTTTTTTGCAGGGACACTGGGGCTTGGCGTTCTTGGTGTGTGGATCGGTATGTATGTGGACTGGATATTTCGCGCGCTGTTTTTTGTTGTCCGCTATAAAAATGGAAAATGGCTGGAAAAACGTGTTGTATAGTGCCTGTATCATAACCGAATGTGGATAACTATGTGGAAACTGTGTATAAATACTGTAAATATTGCAGGGCCTGTCTGAGTTGTTGTACAATTCTGGAAGATATTGTATAACAGCTCTGCGGTAGTATAGAAGTAATATAAAACGGCGAGGGTTTAGAGGAAAAAATGTTTAAGAATAGCGGAAAAGTAAAAAAGACATTGGAAGAGTACACTATACTGACAGTCGCGACACTGATTCTGGTGGTGGGGGTTTATGTGTTTAAGTTCCCGAACAATTTTTCTTTTGGCGGAGTCACGGGTATCGCGGTCGTACTCAGTGCGGTTGTGCCTGCTACACCGGGCAGTCTGACTTTTATCATCAATATGCTGCTGCTTGTAGTTGGATTCTTTTTTCTGGGAAGAAGCTTTGGCGTCCGTACCGTGTACGTCAGCCTGTTGATGTCGGCGGGATTAAGCCTTGCGGAAATCTGGTTTCCAATGGAACATGCGCTTACCGATGAGCCGGTGCTGGAATTGATATTTGCGATTGTACTTCCGGCATTCAGTTCCGCGATCATGTTCAATATCGGGGCGTCCGGCGGCGGTACGGATATTATCGCAATGATCTTGAAGAAATATACGCGTCTGAATATTGGAGGGGCATTGTTTTTGGTTGATCTCGGGATCGTCATCGCGTCCTGTCTGGTGTTCGACGCGCAGACAGGTCTGTGTTCGCTCTGCGGCCTTCTGGCAAAATCGCTTGTGGTGGACAATGTGATAGAGAGTATCAACCTGTGTAAATACTTTACAATTATCTGTGACGATCCGGAGCCGATCTGCGATTTTATCACGAATCATTTGAACCGCAGCGCGACGGTATATAAAGCGCAGGGGGCGTATCAGCACAACCAGAAGACAATCATTATTGCAATTATGAAGCGCAGCCAGGCGGTGGAGCTGCGTAACTATATCCGCCTGCATCAGCCTACGGCGTTTATTGCAATCACGAACAGCAGTGAGATCATCGGTAAGGGATTCCGTGGATTTAATTAGCATTTGACTTATTTGGTGGATTTTGCGTATAATGACGACAGAGGATATTACAATCAACGTGAGGAAAGGGTTTTTATGAAGATATGGGAAGATGAAAAGCAGTGCTATATCAGAGCTGCTATGGAACGCAATTCCGCGGAGGCGAACGAGCGCCTGAAAGCGGAGCTGGAGAAGATTGACTGGTCGGTATTGGAGCATATTGAGCGCAGGGAGACTGTGAATGAACGCGGTGTGTTCGCGCCGCTTGAGGCGGTTGAGATCAGTGAGATTGAGGAGCGCCGCGAAGAATTCTATTCGATTGGAAGAAAGGCTGTCTCGGAGGGGAAAGTCGGCGCTGTTTTGCTCGCGGGCGGACAGGGGACCCGGCTAGGTCTGGACAAGCCGAAGGGCACGTTAAATATCGGAATTGACCGCGAACTGTATCTGTTTGAGCAGCTTATCCGCAATTTGATGGATGTCACGGATGATGTCGGCGCGTATGTACCGCTCTATATTATGACGAGCAATATTAATGACCAGGATACCAAAGACTTTTTGGAGGAGCATTCCTATTTTGGATATCCCAAAGAATATGTAAAGTTCTTTATACAGGAGATGGAGCCTGCCTGCGATTATCAGGGCAGGGTCTATATGGAGTCCGATACGAAAGTGGCAATGTCCCCGAACGGCAACGGCGGGTGGTTCTCTTCCATCGTGAATGCGGGACTGCTTTCGGATATCAGGGAACGCGGCATCGAGTGGATAAATGTGTTTGCGGTGGATAACTGTCTGCAGCGTATCGCTGATCCACTCTTCATTGGGGCAACGATCGCGGGCGGCTGTGAGAGCGGAGCGAAGGTCGTCAAAAAGGCGGCGCCGGACGAGAGGGTAGGCGTGCTCTGCACGGAGGACGGCAGACCTTCGATTGCAGAGTATTATGAGATGACAGAGGAGATGGCGACGGCGCGCAAGGAGAACGGTGACCTGCTATACGGATTTGGCGTTATCTTGAACTATGTATTTTCCGAGAAGAAGCTTGAGGAGATTGCGGATGCGCGGATGCCGATCCACGTGGTGGAGAAGAAGATTCCATACACGGATGAGGCGGGTAATTTTGTGAAGCCGGATGCGTCGAACGGATATAAGTTCGAGACGCTTGTGCTTGACATGGTACATATGATGTCAGACTGTGTGCCGTATGAAGTAGATCGGAACAGAGAGTTCGCGCCGATCAAGAATCTGCACGGCATAGATTCCCTCGATTCGGCAAGAGAGCTGATGAGGGGCTGCGGCATTGAATTATAAGTAACAGTTCAGTCAGGACTTAGCATTTACTGCTAAGTCCGTGAGGAAGCAGCGGCAGGAAGCAGAATATAAGAAGCGGAGGAATATGGCATGGCTGTATTTCTCCGCTTTTTTTAAGAAATTTTTTATGCGGACTTTACGTGGTGTTCACGATTGTTTGTTATAATATTATATAGAGAAGGGGATTCTCAAAACGAACAGGAGAGAGGGTCATACATATTGGTGGAACATAAAAACGAACAGAAAATATTGCTTGAAGAAGTTGAAGTCGAGGAGATAGCAGCGGAAGAGAGCGTGATTGCCGTTCATGAACTGGTACCGTTTCGCGGAACGGTGAATGACAATATGGAGCATATCGCAGATATGACGGATCAGTTCTCGCAGACGATAGACCCGATTCTGCGGATGTACAACGCGGCGATGTCGGCGACTATGGCGCGGCTTGAGATCATAGAGGACGAGTTTAAGTACCGAAAACTGCGCTGCCCGATTCATCATATGGACACGCGGCTTAAGTCGGCAAAGAGCATTCTCGGAAAGCTGCAGAAAAAGGATCTGGACCTGACCCTTTCCGCGGCGTGCAACAATATATACGATATCGCGGGAATCCGCGTGGTCTGTTCCTATATAAAAGACGTTTATCTCATCAGAGACCGCCTGATGGCGCAGGACGATCTGCTTATCATGCAGATCAAGGATTATATCCAGACGCCGAAGAAGAACGGATACCGAAGCCTTCATATGGTGATCCGTGTGCCGGTCTACTTTATGAACAAGAAGCAGATGGTTCCGGTAGAACTGCAGATACGGACGCTCGCGATGGATTTGTGGGCAAGCCTTGAACACGATATCAAGTACAAGTCGCTGTACCAGAGCGTGACTGCCGATTTTTCCGACGAACTTAAGGAATGCAGCAGGCTGATTTATGAGGCGGAGGAGAAGATGGAGATGATGAACAGCGTTCTCGAGAAGTAAGCGCAAATCTTAAGAAAAATTTTGGAAATTAGAGATTGCATCCATACATGGAATCTGATAAGATTGTCAGCGAGGTGTACAAGGTGCAGAAAAGTCATTTAGAAAAAGAATGGTCAAAGCTTCTGGCTGCGGAGGGGAAATTTCTCTCACGCAACACACCGGTCAAAGAGAAGGACTGGCAGGCAAAGATTGCCGGCTTTGTGCCGCAGAAGCTGGAGACTACGTTGAATACAGCCTTTTTCAAGGCATTTGAACTGATCTTTGACAGGGGAACGCCTGTCATAGAGAAGACTTATCAGAAGCAGAGGAAGGAACAAAACTATAAGATCAATGAGTACGCCGCGGATGTGCGGAATACCCATTGGTCTTTGCGCGCTTTTGGAAGGGAAGCGGGGGCGAGCAAGAGTGTAAACATGGCATTGTCCACGATTGAAGGTGTCGGGATGGGAATCATCGGAATGGGAATCCCGGATATTCCGGTGTTTCTTGGGGTGCTGTTAAAGAGCATCTATGAGATCGCACTCAGCTATGGCTTTTCCTACGATACGGGGGAGGAACAGATTTTCATTTTGAAGCTTATTGAGACAGCCATCTCCCATGAAGAGGCGCTTGCCAGGGGCAACATGGAGTTAAATCTCTGGATTTCCGGCGGGGGAGCCTTTGATATTTCACGCAGCGGGCAGGAACGGATTACCTCAGATGCGCTCTCTCGCGAACTGCTGTATTTGAAGTTTGTGCAGGGAATACCGGTGCTTGGAGTTGTCGGCGGTGTGTCGGATATGGTCTATCAGAAGAAAATCAGCGATTATGCTGCGCTGAAATACAAGAGACGTTTCCTTGAAAAGAAACGGCAGAATATTTGACATAGAGAGGGACAGATATGCTATTTAATTCCATACAATTTCTGATTTTTTTCCCGATAGTGGTTGCACTTTACTATCTGATACCGAAGAAGGTGCGTTACATCTGGCTTTTGCTGGCGAGCTATTATTTTTATATGAGTTGGAATGCCAAGTATGCGCTGTTGCTGCTATTCTCGACGTTTGTGACATATCTGAGCGGTCTGGCGCTCGGATATATGAAAAATAAGCAGCTTGCCGGACCCGTGAAGAAACGGGGCATGAAGCTCTGCGTCGCAGCAAGTTTTACGCTGAACCTTGGCGTGCTGTTCTGGTTTAAGTATTTTGATTTTGCGGTGGATAATATCAATTATGTGTTGTCAAAGCTGCATATTACGCTGCTGAACCCGCAGTTTGATATCATCCTTCCGGTGGGAATTTCATTTTTTACATTTCAGGCGTTGAGTTATACGGTCGACGTCTACCGCGGGGATATCAAGGCGGAGAAGAATTTCTTAAAATATGCGCTGTTTGTTTCGTTTTTCCCACAGTTGGTCGCAGGACCGATCGAGCGTTCCAAGAACCTGTTAAAACAGATTGAAAAGGAACATTCTTTTGACGCGGCTAAGTTCTGCGACGGCATTTATCTCATGCTGTGGGGGTTTTTCCTCAAGATGGTGCTTGCGGACAGGCTTGCTATCGTCGTCAATACTGTTTACGGGGATATTGCGCAGTACGGCGGCATGTATGTGGTGGTTGCGACAATCTTTTTCGGATTCCAGATTTATTGTGATTTTGCGGGCTACTCCACGATCGCGATGGGCGCGGCGAAGGTCATGGGCTTTGAATTGATGGAGAATTTCAATGCGCCGTATCTGGCGACGAGCATAGCGGATTTCTGGCGCAGATGGCACATTTCCCTCTCGAGCTGGTTTCGTGATTATCTTTACATCCCGCTCGGCGGCAACCGGAAGGGGAAGGCGCGCAAATATTTGAATCAGCTGATCGTCTTTGCGATCAGCGGACTTTGGCATGGGGCGAACTGGACGTTTGTGATCTGGGGCGTGCTGCATGCGGTATATCAGATTATCGGCGACATGACGAAGGGGCTGCGCCAGAAAGCGGCGAAGGCGCTCCGGCTGAATCCGTCAAGTGCGGCGAGCCGGATCGTAAAGATTGTCGTGACATTTATTCTGGTGGATTTTGCATGGATTTTTTTCCGGGCGGAGAGCCTGTCACAGGCGCTTGCGGCGATCAAGTCGATATTTGCGGTATTCAATCCGTGGATTCTGATGGATGATTCGCTGTTCATGCTCGGCATCGGGCGCAGAAGCTTTTCGGTGATGATGCTTGGTCTGTTGCTTCTTATGGTTGTAGATTTGATGAAGACCAAGGGAATCAGTGTCCGCCGGAAGGTGCAGATGCAGGACGGCTGGTTCCGGTGCGCTGCTGTCTGCGTGGCAGTGTGGTTTATTGTGACAGTCGGTATCTGGGGATCGGCGTATAACGAAGCAAGTTTTATTTATTTCCAGTTTTAAGGAGACGACATGAATAGAAAAGGGCTGATAATAAGGGGCATAGCAATCCTTGTGATTACCTGTCTGATGTTGGAGCTGACCGCGTATGTGCTGCGGAGAAATACAGGCTACGAGAAGAATCAGGAATTTTACAGTTCGGATGAGGAATATGATGTGTTGTTTTTTGGTAGCAGTCACGTGACGATGGGCGTGCTGCCGATGGAACTGTGGCGCAATTATGGGATTACCTCCTACAATCTTGCAAATCAGGGACAGACGATACCGGCGGATTACTGGCTGCTTAAGGCGGCGCTCGAGCGGAAGAATCCGTCTCTTGTGGTGATGGATGTATACACGTTGTACGACGACCAGAAATATTCGGTCATGGAATATGTACACAGTTCATTTGACCCGATGCCGATGTCGAGGACAAAAGTGCAGGCGATCCGCGATCTTCTTCCGCCGGAGAGCCGGATGGATTTTCTGATGCCGTTTTCCATTTATCATAATCGTTGGGAGTCGGTGACGAAGGAATATTTCGAACGGGAGCTGTCCGTACAGAAGGGCGCTTATGAGAACAATGAAGTGGGCGTGCCGTTCGTAGAGCCGGTGCCGGAAATCGATATGAGTGCTGTGACAGAGACTGAGGTCACAGAGACGGCCAATATGGAATACATGCGCAAGGCGATTGAATTATGTCAGGAAAAGGGTGTTCCGATTCTGCTCGTGGCGGCTCCGTTCAATGACGAGACATACCTTGCAGAGTGGACGAACGGAGCCAGACAGCTTGCGGAAGAATATGACGTACCGTTTGTAAACGGCGCGGAGCAGGGAATGCTTAACACGATGACGGATCTCTACGACAGAGGACATACGAATTCCTCCGGTGCGCGCAAGTGGACGAACTATCTTGGTGAATATATCGCTTCGAACTACGATATTAGTGATAAACGAGGCGATGCGGCATATCAGAGCTGGAACGAGGATTATCAGGCATACCGGGAGTATAAGGTGCAGGAGCTCAACAGCGTGGATGATCTGAATGCGCTTCTGATGCTTCTCTACGATAAGGAGTGGAGCGCCTGTATTTCGGTGAAGGCGGGATGCGAGAAGTTCGGCGATGACTGGTTTTCCGCGCTCGTCTCAAATGCAGGCTCCTGTGCCGGTGTAGGTGAGGCGAATATTCCGGAGGATGACACACAGAACTACTTCTGTCTTATTGACAACAAAGCAGGACAGGTCACGGAGTATATCGGTAGCGGCGAAGCGGCAGAGTTCGCAGCAAGCTTCGGCACGTTGGGCTATTCGTTGGACGGAGACGGAAATACCATGCTGACACTGAATGGAAGCACGGATGCCACGATGCTCCAGACACAGATCGTGCAGGACGATCAAAACAACGAGGAGACGGAGGATGCCGGACAGCAAAATTTAATCGGAGTGCAGGTGTGGGTATTTAACCACGATACGGGGGAGGTACTTCGGTATTCGATGTTTTAAAGAGGAAAGGGGAAGCCGTCAATCGGCTTCCCCTTCTGCTACGATATCTTCAAGTACATGAATCAGATCGTACATATTGTTGAGGCGAACATTGCGCTCTAGGATACAGTTTTTCAATTCGACGGACAGCGTCTCGAATTTGTCCCGGATTGCGGGGGAAACATAGGATGCCATACTATTACCATACCTCGTCTTTCTAAAATGATAACAATTTTTTCATGTCTTCATTCTAAAGGGTGTGCATTCTATGCGGTATTTATGCAGTGTAGTTAGAAAAGTATGGATGAAGTGCCGCAAAAGGTGGTATGATAGAAGGAGAAAAACTGCGTGGGGGCAAGATGAAGGAAGAAGGAAAAAGCCGGATCTTTAATCGAAAAAAATGGGTGAATGTGTTGGCGGTATGTCTGCTTTTTGCAGTCCTTTTCTGGAACACCGAGACAGTCAGGGAAGAAGTGGACGCGGAAGCAAGGGAGCGGATCTGTCAGGTCTATTGTCTGGGCGACAGCATCACTTACGGCAGCGGGCTTTCGAAGGAGGAACGTCCTACGGCATGCTACCCCGCGCGCTTAGAGCAGTTATTGGGCGCGCGGTATGCGGTCATTAATTACGGCGTGCCGGGAGCGACGCTTCTGGATACATCGGAAAAGAGTTACCGCAGTACAGGTTATCTTGAACTTACCGAAATGCAGTCGCCGGACCTGCTGATTCTTATGCTCGGAACAAATGATTCCCGCGCGGCATATTGGAATGAAGCCGAGTATAAGAAGCAGTGCAGCGCGCTCATAAAGGAACTTCAGGAGATTCCGAGCCGGCCGTACGTTTATGTCATGGCGCCGCCCGAGGCGTTTCCGTTAGAGAGCGGCGAGATTATTTACGGTATTGACAACGGCGTGATACAGGGAACGGTCAGGGAGGCGGTGCGTGCGGCTGCTGAGGAGACGGGCGCAGGATTCATTGATCTGTATGCAGTGACAGAGAATCACCCGGAATATTTTACGGACGGCGTGCATCCGAACGAGACAGGGTATGCACTGCTGGCGGAGACGGTCGCGGAGCGGATCAGGCAGGATGAGCAGGCGGGAGTGTTTCGGTAAAAATGCATATAAATGCTCTATTAAAAAACCCACAGACTACCATCTGTGGGTTTTGGTTTGTGTCGTTATGGCACTTATATCATTTTGTCTGAGCATATGCATTTGACATTAGCAAGTATGCTCTTTTTAGCCGGAATCCTTTAATTTCAAGGCTTCCGTGCCCCTGCCAAGGAATCGGAGTAACAGGATTTGAACCTGCGACCTCACGGCCCCCAGCCGTGCGCGCTACCAAACTACGCCATACTCCGATAATACTTACTTTATGAGATTTGCTACGGATGATTCCCGAACAGCTTATTTATTTTATCATATATCTTTTGGATTTTAAAGTATTTTGAGAAATATTTCTTATTTTTATGTTGCTTATGTGGAATCGGAATTGAAAGGAGAAGGCAGATATGGTAATAATAGATTAAGCATGAGCAAAGGGAAATCATCCGAAAGAGAATCAAAGGCAAGGAGGACATGCTATGGCAGACAAATGGTGGAAGAAATCCGTAATTTACCAGATTTACCCGAAAAGCTTTCAGGACACGAACGGGGACGGAATCGGCGATCTGCGCGGAATCATCAACAGACTGGACTATCTGGAGGAATTAGGGATCGATGCGATCTGGCTCTCCCCGGTCTATCGGTCGCCGCAGGAAGATAACGGGTATGACATTTCGGATTATCAGGACATTGAACCGATGTTTGGATCGATGGAGGATATGGAGGCACTGATCGCGGCGGCGGCAGAGCATCACATTAAGATCATCATGGATCTTGTGCTGAACCATACCTCGGACGAGCATCGGTGGTTTCAGGAAGCCAAAAAGAGTAAGGACAATCCGTATCATGATTACTACGTCTGGGCGGACGGGGAAGAAGGAGTCCTGCCAAACGATATGAAAGCGGCATTCGGAGGAAGCGCATGGGAGTGGGTACCGGAGTTACAGCAGTATTACTTTCATCAGTTTGCGGTAAAGCAGCCGGACTTGAACTGGAACAATGAGAAGGTAAGACGGGAAATCTACGATATGATTCTCTGGTGGATGGAGAAAGGAGTCGGCGGCTTCCGCTTGGACGTCATCGACCAGATCGCCAAGGAACCGGAGCAGAAAATTACGGCAAACGGTCCGAGACTGCATGAATTTATCCGGGAGTTGAGCCGTGAGACGTTCCAAAAGGGAGATTTGGTCACGGTCGGCGAGGCGTGGGGCGCGGATATTGCGCGCGCGAAGCAGTACAGCAACCCCGACGGCAGCGAGTTTTCTATGGTGTTCCAGTTTGAACATATCTGTCTGGACCAGCAGCCGGGCAGGGAAAAATGGGATTTGGAGCCGTTGCCGTTCGTTAAGCTAAAACAGGTGTTAAGCCGTTGGCAGACAGGACTTCATGGCTGCGGTTGGAACAGCCTGTTCTGGAACAATCACGATCTGCCGCGCATCGTTTCCAGATGGGGAAACGACGGGGAATACCGCGTGCAGTCGGCGAAGATGCTGGCTACGGTGCTGCACGGAATGCAGGGTACGCCCTATATCTATCAGGGCGAAGAGCTTGGGATGACAAATATAAAATACGCTATTGGGGATTATCGTGATATCGAGACGCTCAACTGTTATCATGACAGACTTGCGGCAGGATTTTCCGAGGCGGAGGTCATGCGGTCGATCTATGCGAAGAGCAGAGATAACGCGAGGACGCCGATGCAGTGGAATGACGGCAGCGAGGCGGGCTTTACGACGGGTCAGCCGTGGATTGCGGTCAATCCGAATTATAAGGAGATTAACGCCGCAGCGGAGAGGGAAGATCCTGATTCTGTTTTCTTTTATTATAAAAAGCTGATTGGGCTGCGGAAAACGCTTCCGGTCATCGCCTGCGGCACGTATGAGCTTCTTTTGGAGGATGATGCGCATTTTTTTGCGTACTGTCGGAAAACGGATACACAGGAGTTGTATGTGATTTGTAATTTCTTTGGAGATACTGTAACTCTGGACATAGGCGCAGTTGTTCCGGCAGGGAGCGGGCTGCTCTTGTGCAATTATCCTGAGATTGCGGACGAGGCGTTGTTTAGACCGTATGAGGCACGGATGTATCTTTATCAGGCAGGGCAGGAGTAGCCGGTTTTATCGGGCAAAGCAGAAGTAACTGGTTTTATCAGGCAGGGCAGGAGTAGGAGGATTTACCAGACAAAGCGGGGGTGGCCGGTTGGCGGATATCAGGTCATGCCGGCATTGAAAAAGCGTTTGCATACCCACAACAGTGAGTGTGCAAACGCTTTTTGCAGTAAAAGGTCAATCGCCGCCCGGGCCGTCTTTGCGCGGTCTGGATGATTCCGGCAGAGGCTCCACATTGTAAGTATCTTTCGCAGACACGTTGTTCTGCGGCAGATCGACATCCGGGATGTTACCGTCATCATAGAGATTGTTGGATTTGCTCGTGGTATTTTTACTTTTCGATTCCATGGTGCACCGTCCTTTCAGGAATAGGATGTGCAGAATGTCTGTATATATTCCTTGGGGACTTGATGTTTGCAATAGTAATTTTTAATATCTTTTGACTTAATTCGTGCGCATATTATTCGCCTGACATTGGCATCTGTCAGTTGAATTCTGTCTTCCCTATTTTCCATAACTGTGATATCCTCTATATGTTGTCGCACCCTACACTGGCAACAGGAAGGGGATGTCGTGTTGAGTTTATTAACTTCGTTTTTTCTCTCCGTTATGGCAAGCATAGTTGCCTACTATGTTTGCAAATGGCTAGACGGTGGAGATTGCGGCAATTAGCCTAACAAAAACCCCAGAGCTGGCACTCTGGGGTTTTCATTTTGTGCCGCGTTGAGCACTAACTTCGTTTTGCCTAGGCATACTATAGCATATGCATTTGGCATTAGCAAGTATTCTCTCTATCCTTTGAGATTATTCTTTTGCTTTTGTTTGTATTCTAATATACCAGAAAAAGCAAAATTCACAGGTGGCTGTGCCGTCTGTGAATTTCAGCGGAGTCGGAGGGATTCGAACCCTCGTGCCCCGGAGGGCAAACGCATTTCGAGTGCGCCCCGTTATGACCACTTCGATACGACTCCGAATAATCCGTTCCCGCAGTATTCTCACTGCGAGACACTCGATTAGTATACCATATTTTCTTTAATTTGCAAGATACTTCGGCAAAATTATTGTGATTTGTTTGGAAAAATACTATACTAAAGAGGCGGGAATTATTTGCAGAGGGAAGGGAGAGACGAACATGAGCGTTTTATTTGTGGAATATCCGAAGTGCAGTACCTGCCAGAAAGCGAAGAAGTGGCTGGACGGGCATGGCGTTTCGTATGAGGAGCGCCATATCAAGGAGCAGAATCCGTCTGCGGAGGAGCTTAGGGCGTGGCATGAAAAGAGCGGGCTTGACATCAAGAAATTTTTTAATACCAGTGGTATGCTCTACAAGGAAATGCAGCTTAAGGACAAGCTGCCGGGGATGACGCTGGAAGAGAAGTATGCTCTGCTTGCATCGGACGGAATGCTTGTAAAGCGTCCGCTTCTGGTGACGGAGGGGACGGTTTTGACCGGATTTAAAGAAGCGGAATGGGAGAAGCTGTTATAGATGAGAGAGCGTGTGCGGGAACGTATTACCTTTTCGGGGTGCGTGCAGGGAGTGGGATTCCGGTATAAGATCTCACGGCTCGCCGAAGCTTATGGAGTCACCGGATGGGTGCGCAATGAGTGCGACGGAACGGTGTCGGCGGAACTGCAGGGAACCGTGCCGGAGATTGACGAGATCATAAGGCGCATCAATGAGGACCGCTACATTTATCTGGACGACGTGCAAAGAACGCGGATAGAAACGGTTTCCGATGAGCGGAATTTCTCGGTACGGTATTAATCGCAGTTGCAAAATAAAGGCGAAGAGGGTAATATTCTATATAGAAATATGGTAAACGAAGATGCTTTTGCATTGGAGTGCAGAATGGATTTAGGAGGATGAGCAGATGAAGAGAATCGGATTGCTGACGAGCGGCGGTGACTGTCAGGCATTGAATGCTGCGATGCGCGGTGTGGTAAAAGGACTGAGTGGAAATGTGGACGGGCTGGAAGTGTACGGCTTTCTAAATGGCTATAAGGGTCTGATTTACGGAGATTACAGGCTTTTGACTTCTGCGGATTTTTCGGGAATTCTCACCAAGGGCGGTACGATCCTTGGTTCTTCCAGGCAGCCGTTCAAGCAGATGCGTGTGCCGGATGCAAACGGACTGGACAAGGTCGAGGCAATGAAGCAGACTTATCATAAGCTGAATCTGAACTGCCTGGTTATTTTGGGCGGAAACGGGACGCAGAAGACGGCAAATCTGCTCCGCGAGGAAGGTCTGAACATCATTCATCTGCCGAAGACGATCGATAATGATATTTACGGCACGGATGTGACATTTGGTTTTCAGAGTGCGATCAACATTGCGACGGACTGCATCGACTGCATCCACACGACAGCGGCGTCCCATAACCGTGTGTTCATCGTGGAGGTCATGGGACATAAGGTCGGCTGGCTGACGCTGTACGCGGGAATCGCAGGCGGCGCGGACATCATCCTTCTGCCGGAGATTCCGTATGATATTGATAAGGTTGTTGAGGCAATCAACAAGCGTACCAAGGCAGGAAAGGGGTTTACGATTCTTGCCGTGGCGGAGGGCGCGATTTCCAAGGAGGACGCGGCGCTTTCCAAGAAAGAATACAAAGAAAAGCTTGCGAAGCGTAAACATCCGTCGGTATCTTATGAGATTGCAGACCGCATTTTGGAGGAGACAGGCGTTGAGGTGCGCGTTACCGTTCCGGGACATACGCAGCGCGGCGGCAGCCCCTGCCCGTATGACCGCGTACTCTGTACGAGACTCGGCTCAGCAGCGGCAAAGGCAATCATGGATGAGGATTACGGCAACATGATCGCCATGGTAAACGGTAAGACGAAGCGTGTGCCGCTCGGCGAGGTTGCCGGCAAGCTTAAGACGGTCGATCCGGACAGCCAGATGATCAAAGAGGCGAAGAGAACCGGGATTAGTTTTGGGGACTAAAATGCGAATGCGCCTTATATTGAAGCGCATTCGCGTTAGAAGAACGCCGTTTCGGCGTTCTTCCCAGTTTTGTAGAGAGGTGAGAGCATGTCGTATCAGGCGTTATATCGGAAGTTCCGTCCGCAGGAATTTGACGATGTAAAGGGACAGGATCATATAGTAACAACACTGAAGAATCAGATAAAGGCGGACAGAATCGGACATGCTTATCTATTTTGCGGGACAAGAGGAACCGGAAAGACGACGATCGCGAAGATTTTTGCGAAGGCGGTCAACTGTGAGCATCCCGCAGACGGAAGTCCGTGCGGGGAGTGTCCGACCTGTAAGGCGATTGCGGCGGGCACGTCCATGAATGTCATAGAGATCGACGCCGCGTCGAACAACGGCGTCGATAATATCCGTCAGATCAGGGAAGAGGTAGAGTATCGTCCGACCGAAGGAAAATACAAGGTCTACATCATCGACGAGGTTCATATGCTCTCGATAGGAGCGTTCAACGCGCTGTTAAAGACATTGGAAGAACCACCGTCATATGTCATATTTATTCTGGCGACGACGGAGGCACACAAGATTCCGATTACGATTCTCTCCCGCTGTCAGCGCTATGATTTTCGCAGGATTTCGATTGAGACGATTACTGCGAGACTTCGGGAGCTGATGGAGGAGGAGCAGATTACGGTCGAGGAGCGGGCGCTCCGTTATGTCGCGAAGGCGGGAGACGGCTCGATGCGTGATGCACTCAGTCTTTTGGATCAGTGTATTGCCTTTTATTTAGGGCAGGAGCTTACCTATGACAAGGTGCTCGAGACGCTCGGGGCGGTCGATACCGAAGTGTTCAGCCGTCTGCTCCGGCAGATTTTGGAGAAAAATATTACCGGGGCGATCGCGACGATCGAAGAACTCGTGGTAGAAGGCAGGGAACTTGGACAGTTCGTCACGGATTTCACATGGTATCTAAGGAATCTGATGCTGGTGCAAAGCTCGGATGATATGGAGGATGTGCTTGATATTTCCTCCGAGAATCTTGCGCTTTTGAAGGAAGAGGCACAGATGGTGGATGTGGATGTCCTGATGCGTTACATCCGTATTTTTTCCGAACTTGGAAGTCAGATCAAGTACGCCGTGCAGAAGCGCATCCTGATAGAAATTGCGGTAATAAAGTTATGCAAACCTGAAATGGAAAAAGATTATACCTCCCTGGTGGACCGTATCGACAGCCTTGAAAAGAAGTTGGAAAAAGGCGTCGTAGTGACGGCACCGGGGAGTGCCAGGCAAGGCGTAGCAGGAAATGCCGAGAGTGCGGCTTCGGATGCGCCGAAAAAGGAACTGCCGAAAGCGATACCGGAGGATATAAAACAGGTTATTGCGAACTGGGGAGGAATCCTTTCGCAGCTTACAGGCTTGACGAAGACATACCTTAAGATGGCTACAAAGTCGCTTGGCGCAAACGGTGCTCTGCTTCTGGTATATGAGGACGCGAACGCTTACACGTATGTGACGGAGAACCGTTCGGATTGCCAGGATGCGTTAAAAGCCGCGGTCGCAGAGCGTATCGGAAAAGAGATTGAAATACAGGTCAAGCTTAACGATACCGGACGTTCCAGTGACGAGATATATCCTGATCTGGGGCAGCTGATTCAGATCGATATCGAGGAAGAGGATTTCTAGCGCGGAGCCGGCGGGAGGGGGACCTTCTTCTGCGGGCCGAAAGCGTGACGCGGCGTTTGGTTCCAAATTTTAAAGTAGACGAATCGCGGAATTTATATTATGATGGAAAGCACAGACATGTGAGAGATCATAGGAGGAATATAGTATGGCAAAGAGAGGTGGATTTCCGGGCGGTATGCCGGGAAATATGAATAACCTTATGAAGCAGGCGCAGAAGATGCAGCGCCAGATGGAAGAGGCACAGAAGGAGCTTGAGGAGAAGGAGGTCACAGCGACAGCCGGAGGCGGCGCCGTGGAGATCACCGTTTCCGGCAAGCATGAGGTCACGAAGGTAAAGCTTTCCCCCGAGGTCGTAGACCCGGATGATATCGAGATGTTAGAGGATCTGATTATGGCGGCGACAAATGAAGCATACCGTCAGCTCGATGAGTTCTCCCAGGATTCGATGGCGAAGATTACCGGAGGAATGGGCGGACTTGGCGGATTGCCGTTCTAAAGGAATAGAATAAAAGATGTTTCATATGCCGCATTTCACTTTTGAATGCGGCGTATTTCATTTATGCACCGCTACATGATTGACGTAATTACAGCTTCGCCTTGAACACCTCATCTGCCGGGTAGCCTCCGGCGCACTTCTGCATTCCACGCTGAATGCTGTCTGCAGAGTTTCCCCAATCCTTATCCTTGTTCCGGTAATCGTTCTTCTCGACGAACCACGCAACTTCTTTCTGCAGGCGGTCAAGATTCTCCTGCATCATGGAAAACGCCTTCGGGTAAAATTCCTTCTTTTCCTCGTCCGTGAGCTTGTCCTCTGCAACCTCGATCAGATCGCCGAAATGCGGCAGGCAGAAGCCTTTGCTCTCCGCGAAAAGCGTGCGGAATTCCGCATTCTTCTTGTACAGATCGAAAAATGTATCCAGATAGCGCCCGTAGATCTGCCGGAAATGATCGCAGACGTAGCAGTCTGTGGTCTTTTTGGCAATCCACGCGCCAAGCGGCGTCTTTTTCTCGGCGTCTGCGGTTGCGTCCGTGTGCTTTATGCGTTTCAGGAAATTTGATTTGCCGGGCGTAAAGCTCTTTAATTCCTCGCCAAGTTCCTGGTTCAGTTTTCGCAGATGCGTGCTTAGGATCAGCGCATTCCCGAGGCGGTTGCCGTAGTCGTACATCATCTTGAAATGATGGCGGCAGAAGCCGGTCGCGTCTGTTTTCTCACGGATATCGTCCTCCATGTAGGCGGAGCCTAAGATAAAGGAGATGGCGTGCTGCTCGGCCTCACGTTCTAAAAAGCAGAACGGGCACTCGTCTTTGGCGTTAAATGCGTTCATCAGTGGGATGGTTGCGATGTTTTCTTTCATAGCTGTACTCCTGTAAAATTAGAACATATAATAGAATGGTTAAAATCAAGGGACATTTTAATATTATCATAGAATATTAGGAAATTCTATATGCTTCATTGATAAATGAAAGGCTTAAAAGCGAGAAAAAAGCTCTGAGAGCCATTGATAAAAGAATGAAACTATGATATTCTGGGGAAAATGTAACAATTATTCGAGAAAAAATCTCAATATGGAGGAGCTATGCTAGGACAGTTTGCATTTTCAAATTTTAAGTCATTTAAGAAAGAGGCATTTTTAGATTTTATGGCAGAGTCCATAAAGGATAACGAACAAAGCGTGATTGTAGATTCGATGGATGGGGAACGATTTCTCCCTGTGGTTGTAATGTACGGACCAAATGGAGGTGGAAAATCAACCGTCTTAGAGGCATTAGGGTATTTAAGACTTTTTTTGATTCAAACAATCGTAGTTTCGAAAATGAATGAAGAGGACATTGGTGTAGATTCAGTGCGTCGGTTTGCGAGCGCAGGATTTAAAGATAAGTATCATAAATTTGATCCAAAATGTGAGAAGATTCCAATATGCTTTGATATCCTGTTCCGTTCACAGGGCGTACAATATAAGTATGAGCTTTCGATATTGCATAATGAAATCATAAAAGAAAATTTGTATATGCAAATAGTAGGAACCAAGGATGTGAAGATTGTTTTTGAGCGGTCAGAAGAGGAATGTGTGTTGGGAGAAGAGCTGGAAGGAATTTCGGTAGATAAGGTAAAAAAAACTATGCCGCTGTTGGCACATATTGCGATGAATTATGATATTGATGCCACAGATAGAGCGGTAAAATGGTTTCTTTCCATGCATATTATAGATTTTAATAAGCCCAAAAAAGAAACGAAAATTATATTGCCTAAGACAAAGGAAAAGCAAGAACAGCTATTTAAAATGATGCAGGAAATGGATATCCCAATAGTAGGCTTTCGGGTGGAGAAAGATATGGACGGAAATATTGTTGATTTATATACAAAGCATAGGATAGACAATGGGCGAACCAGTGAGATACCATTTGAGGAAGAATCAGCTGGAACCAGAAAGCTATTTGGATGTCTGGCAGAGATTATTGAGTGTTTGGATAGGGGAACGTTGGTACTGGCTGATGAATTGGATGCAAAGCTGCATCCAAAACTTTTGCGGTACATTATTGAATTATTTACGAATCCTGGGATAAATAGGCATGGTGCACAATTATTATTGACATCGCATGATATGACAACAATGGTGCCAGATGTATATCGAAGAGATGAAATCTGGTTTTGCGCACGGAATTCGGAGAACGCATCAAAATTGTATTCACTGATTTCGTTTAAAAAGGAGAAAGGTCAACCGCCGCGTAATGATGAGGTATATGGAAAACAATATTTAGAAGGACGGTATGGGGCAGACCCATATATCAGGAGGATTTTGGATTGGGAGGACACATATGAGTTTGAAACCGCTAAAGGTGAGCGAACGGAAAAAGAACCAGCAGAAACTGGAACTGAAAATGGAGAAAAGGCATAAGGAGTTGTTGGATGATATTCCGCCTTATATGTATATTATTAGTGAAGGGACAAAGACTGAAACAAATTATATTAATGGACTAACGGAGTGCATTAATGAAAAGTACAAAGATTTATCTTCTGGTAAACGTATTGTGGTAAATGGAACTGGAAGAAATACGCGAAGCTTACTCAGTTATGCGAGAAGACAAGTGGATATAGATCATCCTCAAGCAGAAGTAGTGTGGTTGATGTATGATAAGGATGATTTTCCTTATGATGATTTTGACAACACGCAATATAGTGCAGAAAGTCGAAAGGATAGTAGGCAGTATAAAGTGGCGTGGTCAAATGAATGTATAGAATTATGGTTTTTACTTCATTTTCAGGAACTCACAGTAAATATTGGTCGGAGTGCTTATCAGGAAAAGTTGAAAGAAGTTTGTAATTATCAAAAGAATCTTACAAATCTATATGAGATATTGCAAGATAAAACGGAATTGGCGATAAAGAGAGCAAAAAAGCAGTATGAAGAGTATGGTGATAAGCCACCTTCCCAGAGATGCCCAGCAACAAGGGTATATGAATTGGTTGAGGAATTACAAAAGTATATTGGATAGAAGCAGTGGATGCAAAAAAGGTGGACGTTTTGTTGCGTCCATTTTTTTTCCCGATTTAAGGATTCTTTAATAACTCCCATAGTATACTCCACTTAAATTCAAACGAAGGGAGAAGCATATGTTTTTTCGAATACTAAAAAAAGACTTACAGCGCAAGCGCGCCATGAACATAATTCTGTTGTTGTTCATCATTATGTCGGCAATGTTTTTGGCGAGCAGCGCGAGCAATCTGGTGACCGTGTTCGGAGCGGTGGATAAGTTTTTTGATCTGTCGGGTGTGCCCGATTACATCGTGATTGCACTGGCGGAGGACGGGAACGATCCGATTGAGGATTTCCTTGAGCAGAGCGAGTGGGTGACGGAGTATCAGACGGTGGATATGATCAACCTGGCAAACGAGCAGATCGAGATCAAGAGCCGCGCGGCAGAGGCGGACAAAGAAGAATATGAAAAAACCGCTTCGCTGTCAATCTGCCCGATTCCAGAGAATTTTCTGAAAATATTTGACGACGAACAGCGGCAGCTTGTCCTGGCAGACGGTGAAATTGCGGTCGTGCGTGCGGAAGCGGAGAAAAACAATCTTGCTGTGGGGGATGTACTTGCAATTTCGGTGGGAGACGTCACGCAGGAGTTCACGATAAAAGAGATCGTAAAAGACGCCGCGTTCGGCTCCACCATGATCGGCTTTAAGAGAGCCTATATCACAGAACAGGATTACAGGAAATTTGCCGATCAGGAAGGCGTTGTAATCACAAGACTGTATTGTGCCGACTACAGCGATGCAGAGGCGTTCGAAAGCGCATACAAGAAAATGCAGTTTCAGACGATCTCGAACGTGGACAGGGATATGCTGAAAATGACATATGTCATGGATATGCTTATGACGGTCGTTCTGATTGTTGTGAGTGTCTGCCTGATTCTGGTCGCGCTGCTGGTGCTGCGGTTTATGATCACATTTACGCTGCAGGAGGATTACCGCGAAATCGGCGTTATGAAAGCAATCGGAATTCCAGATGGAGGAATCAAAGGTGTGTATCTTGTGAAATATCTGGCACTTTCCATCGTGGGCGCCGCGGTCGGTCTTGTGCTGTCCTTTCCGTTCGGCAACATGCTGCTCCGTCAGACGGTGGTGAATATTGTGACGGAGAATACCAGGCAGAACGCCGCAGTCAGCATAGGCTGCGCGGCGGCAGTGGTATTTGTGGTAACGCTGTTCTGTTATGGGAGCACGAACCGCCTGAAAAAGACTTCCGTGATGGAAGCGATACGGGATGGCGCAAGCGGGGAACGTTTTCAGGCGAAAAGCAGGCTGTCCCTGCACGGCAGAAAGAGGATGAAGCCGTATTTCTATATGGCGTGCAATGATATTACCGGAAACGCAAGACAATTTTTGGTGTTGCTCTTTGTTTTCTTCGTCGGTATAGAAATGATTTTGCTGCCGCTTTCTGCGGTAAATACATTAAAGAGTGAGGAATTGGTGTCATCATTTTCCCTGATCCCGTCAGATGCGTATATCAACGGAGACGAGGAATTTTACGTGACAAAAGACGGGGATATCAGGCTTCGGGAGGATTTGAAGGGAATCAGGAAGGATATAGAGGCGCGCGGATATACTGTGTCGGCGTGGGCGGAAGCCGGGTATACGATTCCGGTATATGGGAATGACCCGGAGGAACTGTACAACTACTATTCCATCCGCCGGATCGGAGATGAGCCGGACGGAGAATATCAGTTATTAGAGGGAAGAATGCCATACCTTGCAGACGAGGTCATGATTACGGAGAAGACGGCAAAAGAGATGGGGGTCGCGGTCGGCGACAACGTTTATTATAAGTTTCCGGAGGGAGATAAGGCATTTGTAATTACCGGACTTTATCAGAGTATGATCAATATGGGAGATGGTCTGCGCTTCAGCAGCGACGTGGATTTGGACGGCATAAATCTTTCTGGAATCTTCACATTGCAGGCGGAGGTGGACGGGCTGGAAGCGGAAGATACCTGTAAGCTTTTGCAAGAGATATATCCGGAAAAGGAAGTCGGGGATGCAAGAACTTTTATGAAGCGGATGCTTGGAAATATTACGGATCAGCTCGATGTTGTGCAATTTGTCATCGCTGCGTTGGTGCTTCTCATCAACAGTCTGATTACCGCCCTTATGATGAAAACATTTATCGCGAAGGAGCGCGGCGAGATTGCGATGATAAAAAGCATCGGTTTTGCGAACCGCACGATCCGGGGATGGCAGACTGCGAGAATTCTGCTGATTCTGGCGGCGGCGATCGTAATTGGGGCGGCGGCGTCCAAGCTTCTGATTCCGCTTGTGATCGCACCGATTTTCGGAATGATGGGTGCAACGCATATGAAGCTTATCATTGACCCGGTTCAGACATATATCATTTACCCGGCGCTTTTACTGCTTGTTACCGGAATCATGGCATATTTTGCCGCCGGGGAGGTGCGCAGGGTGGACTGTAAAGAAATCAACAATATGGAGTAGGAGGAAATCAAATGAGCACGCTTACAGTAAAAGATTTGTGTAAGACATATATAGTAAATAAAAGACAGAACAATGTGCTGAAGAATATCAATATGGAAATCCGCGAGGGAGAAATGGTGGCAGTCATGGGGCCGAGCGGCTCCGGCAAATCGACGCTGCTCTATACGGTGAGCGGCATGGATGCGGTGACGGCGGGAAGTATCGACTTTTTCGGAAAGGATTTAAGCCGTCTCTCCGCGAAGGAAATGAGCGGTGTGCGATTAAATGAGATGGGCTTCGTATTTCAGCAGATGCATATGTTAAAAAATCTCACGATCTATGATAATATTATTTTGCCGGCGTATCAGGCGGCAGGCGGGCGCGGACGCGGCAGCCGTGCGAAGATCAATGAGCAGGCGAAGGCGCTTATGCACAAACTGCAGATCAGCGAGATTGCGGAGAACGCGGTAAATGAGGTGTCCGGCGGACAGCTCCAGAGAGCGTGTATCTGCCGCAGCCTCATCAATCATCCGAAAATGCTTTTTGCCGACGAGCCGACAGGAGCGCTCAACCAACAGAATTCCAAGGAGGTCATGCGTGAACTGAACCGCATCAATGCGGAGGGAACGACGATTCTGCTTGTCACGCACGACATCAAGGTCGCGGCGAAAAGCGACCGGATTCTGTATATCGAGGACGGCAGTATCAAAGGGGAATTTACACTCGGTAGATTTGAGAGCGAGACAGAGGTGAAGGACAGGGAGCGCAAACTTTCGAACTGGCTGATGGAGATGGGATGGTAGAAGAAAAGTATTTTGGTGTGGAGTACATGAGAAAAGGACGGAAATATGGCGGATATTCTTCTTATTGAGGATAACGAAGAACTGAGGAATCTGATAAAAGCATTTTTGGAACGGGGCGGCTATGCGGTGGCAGCCGTCTCCTCCGGGGAGGAGGCGCTCGGCTGGCTGGGGCGGGAGCGGGCAAAGCTAATGCTGCTTGATATTATGCTTCCGGGTATGGATGGCTTTGCGCTCTGCGATAAGGTGCGCAAGGAGAACAACATTCCGATTATCATTTTAAGTGCCTGCACCGAAAAAGAGGATCAGATGAACGGATTTTCGCTCGGCGCGGACGATTACGTCGAAAAGCCGGTGGACATGGATATACTGCTTGCCAAGATCGGCGCGCTTATACGGCGCAATTACGAGTTGAAGCGGCAGAATACCGTCATTCACTCCGGCGGGCTTATAATCGACAAGGATGCCAAGCAGGTGACGCTTGACGGGAAAACGCTTTCCATGACGGTCAAGGAATATGAACTGCTTCTCCTGTTTGTAGAGAATCCTGGCAAGGTGCTCCGTAAGGAATATCTGTTCAATCGGATATGGGGCGCGGACAGTTTCAGCGAGAACCAGACCCTGACCGTTCATATCAAGATGCTGCGGGATAAGATAGAGAAAGACTCCAGGCAGCCGAAACGCATTCAGACCGTGTGGGGAGTGGGATATAAGTATGAAGAAATATGACAGAATCTGTGCAGGAATCATCATAGGCTACCTATGTATGAGCCTGCTTCTTTTCGTGTATCTGGAACGGGAACAAAAACATCAGGGCAGGCAGTACCTTGTGGAAGTGCATGAGATCATGGCGGCGGTGGGGGATAATCTGGCGGCGCCGGATGCCGTCTGGGAGCCGCCGGAGATAGAAGTGGACGCGCCGGATGCAGCAGGAGCATCAGAGACAGCCGAGGTGCTGCCGGAGAAAGAAGCGGACGCGTCAGACGCAGCAGGAACAGCAGAGACAGTCGAGGTACTGCCGGAGAGTGCAGCAGCGCAGAATGAAAACTTGATTTTTACTATGTTTACAAATGTAGACATATCTCACATGACATGCGTGCAGCAGGTTGATTTCCTTCCGGCGGAATATGCTACGGATGTGGCGGCAGCAGAAGCATTTTACCGGAGCAGAAACGGTGTGGACAGCCATATCGAACCCCTCACCGCGGAAGGCAAGCTGCTGGGTTTCCTGCGGTTTGACTACGTCAACGCGAGGGAGCGTCGCGGGGAACGGCTCACGCTTGCTGTCTTTCCCCTGCTGACGGTCGGCATACTGCTTCTCGTATTTCTCTATATCCGGTTTCAGATTTTAAAGCCGTTTCACACTCTGGCAGAAATTCCTTATGAGCTTGCAAAGGGGCATCTGAAAGGCGAGATCGAGGAGAGCAAGAGCCGCTATTTCGGCAAATTTGTCTGGGGAATTTCCATGCTGCGGGACGAGCTCGCGAAGACGAAGGCGCATGAACTGGCATTGGAAAAAGAAAAGAAGCTGATGCTTCTGTCGGTTTCTCATGATATCAGAACACCGCTAAATGCGATAAAGCTCTACGCAAAGGCAATCGAGGAAGGCCTTTATGATTCCGGGGAGGGGCGGCGGAGAGCGGCGCAGGGAATACAGACGCATACGAAGGAAATAGAGGCGTTTGTCGCAGAAATCGTAAAAAGCCAGAGCGAGGATATTCTTTCCCTTGAAGTAAAAAATTCCGAATTTTATGTCAGAGATCTGTTGGAAAAGCTGCGGAGCGATTATGCGCCGAAATGCGAATTAAAGCTGATTTGTTTTGAGATCGGAAGCTATGAGAACAAGCTGCTGCGCGGGGATTTTGACCGGGCGTATGAAGTGCTGGAAAACCTCATGGAAAATGCATTTAAATATGGAGACGGAAAAGAGATAAAGATTTTTGCCGTAGAGGAGGAATACTGTCTGCTGATTTCGGTCGTAAATACGGGTATTCCGGTAAAGGAGCAGGAAATGACGCATTTGTTTGACAGCTTCTTCAGAGGCAGCAATACGGATGGCGTGCAGGGAAACGGGCTCGGGCTTTATATCTGCAGGCAGCTCATGCGAAAGATGGACGGCGATATCTACGCAGAGCGAAAAGAGGATGGCATGGGTTTTACGCTTGTCTTCCGTGAATAAAAGTCAAAACTGCCTTGTAAAATCGGGCATTATCAAGTAATATATAGAAGGCGTACGTGGAAGATGCAGCCACAGTCCGGCGGGGAAGCGCCGGGCAGAAACAGAGGGATGAGATGGATTACTACAGCAGGCAGATCAGTAAGTTGATACAGGAATTGTCCGCGCTGCCGGGAATCGGCACGAAGTCTGCGCAGCGTCTGGCATTTCATATTTTAAATATGCCGGAAGATCAGGTCAAAGAACTCTCCCAGGCAATCCTTGACGCGAAGCAGAATGTCCGTTACTGTAAGGAGTGCTTTACGCTGACGGATGAGGAGGTCTGCCCGATTTGTAAGGACAGTGCCAGAAATCACAAGCTTATCATGGTCGTTGAGAACACAAGAGATTTGGCAGCATATGAGAAGACGCAGAAATATGATGGTGTTTATCACGTGCTTCACGGGGCGATTTCCCCGATGCTCGGTATCGGACCGGGAGACATCAAGCTCAAGGAACTGATGCAGCGCCTGCAGCAGGACGTAGATGAAGTCATTATTGCGACAAACTCGAGCCTTGAGGGTGAGACGACAGCAATGTATATCAGCAAATTAATCAAGCCGACCGGAATCAAGGTAACGCGGATCGCGAGCGGTGTTCCGGTGGGCGGCGATCTGGAATATATCGACGAAGTCACGCTGCTTCGTGCATTGGAAGGGCGTACTGAGTTGTAAACTGCGATAGGCAGCAGAGGCTGCCTGTCAGATAAATGAGGAATCAAAGAAAGGATCGGAAAATAGTATGACGAATCTGGAACTTCAAAAGACAGCAAATGAAATCCGCAAGGGCATTGTAACGTCCGTACACAGTGCAAAGGCAGGGCATCCGGGCGGTTCTCTCTCCGCGGCCGATATTTTTACGTATCTGTATTTCGAGGAGATGAACATTGACCCGCAGAATCCGAAGATGGCAGACCGCGACCGTTTTGTATTGTCCAAGGGGCATACGGCGCCGGGACTTTATGCGACGCTTGCGGAGCGCGGATTTTTCCCGAAGGAGGATCTTGTGACACTCCGCCATACAGGCTCCTACTTACAGGGACATCCCGATATGAAGCATATACCGGGTGTTGACATGTCGAGCGGTTCTTTGGGACAGGGCTTTTCGGCAGCGGTCGGAATGGCGGCTGCGGGGAAGTTTGACAAGAAGGATTACCGTGTTTACGCACTTTGCGGAGACGGCGAGATCCAGGAAGGGCAGATCTGGGAAGCTGCTATGTGGGCTGGCTTTAAGAAGCTTGATAATCTTGTTGTTATTGTGGACAATAACAATCTCCAGATTGACGGTTCGATTGATACTGTATGTTCTCCGTACCCGATTGACAAGAAGTTCGAGGCATTCAATTTCCACGCAATCAATATTGATGGAAATGATTTTGATGAGATTCGTGCCGCGTTTACAGAGGCGAGAGAGACAAAGGGAATGCCGACGGCAATTATCGCAAAGACATTAAAGGGAAAAGGCGTTTCCTTCATGGAAAATGTCGTCGATTGGCACGGAAAAGCGCCGAACGACGAGGAATACGCCATTGCAATGGAAGACTTGGAGAAAGCAGGTGAAGCATTATGTCGGAAATAAAGAAAGTTGCTACCCGTGAAAGCTATGGAAATGCACTTGTAGAGCTTGGAAAAGAACATGAGGAATTGATTGTACTGGACGCTGATTTAGCGGGCGCGACCAAGACCGGAATTTTTAAGAAAGCGTTTCCGGAGCGCCATTGGGATATCGGAATTGCAGAGGCGAATATGACAGGAATTGCTGCGGGACTTGCAGCCTGCGGCAAGGTGCCGTTCATCAGTTCCTTTGCCATGTTTGCGGCGGGAAGGAATTATGAGCAGGTGCGCAATTCCATCGGATACCCGCACTTAAATGTCAAGATAGGAGCGACCCATGCGGGCATTTCCGTCGGTGAGGACGGAGCGACCCACCAGTGCCTTGAAGATCTTGCCTTAATGCGCGTGATCCCGGGGATGGTCGTTATCAATCCTGCGGATGATATCGAGGCGAAAGCGGCGGTAAAGGCGGCGTACAATCATGTGGGTCCGGTGTACCTGCGCTTTGGACGGCTTGCCGTTCCGGTATTCAACGATGAGGCGACCTATCAGTTTCAGATCGGAAAGGGCATTGTCTTAAAAGAGGGTAAGGATGTGTCCGTATTTGCTACAGGTCTTTGCGTCAACGAGGCGCGCGAGGCGGAGAAGCTTCTCGCGGCAGACGGCATCGACGCGGAAATCATTAACATTCACACGATCAAGCCGCTCGACGAGGAACTTGTGCTTGCGTCTGCGGCAAAGACCGGAAAGGTCGTAACCGTGGAGGAGCATTCGGTAATTGGCGGACTTGGCAGCGCGGTCTGCGATGTTCTGTCGGAAAAGCAGCCGACGAAGGTTTTGAAAATCGGTGTGAACGATGTATTCGGAGAGTCAGGTCCGGCGCTTGAGCTTATTCATAAATACGGGCTTGACGCGCAGGGCATTTATGAGAAAGTTAAGGCATTTGTAAAGCAGAGATAACACATGAAGTAAAACAAAAAAGGCGGAGGTTCCGTCTTTTTTGTTTTATCTGCGCTCATTTTTATACCTTTGTTCTTATTCTGTCGAAATGTTTTTTGGAATCATTCCACAATCCACCAAAAAATTCGAACGGACTGTGCTACGATTTCCCCAATAAAACGGTAAGGCGGAGAAGTCTGCATTCTGGGACATGCCGCCAAGCCGGCAGCGGAAAGGGGAATGACACAAAATGATAGAAATTATCCGACAGGAGAATGCGGGAGGAAGCTATGCGCCGCGGGAATTGCCAAAAGAGATCAAGCAGATCGGCAGCCCGGACATCGGGGACAGAATCTATGTAGAGGACGGCGCATATCAGGCGCTGCATCCCTTTGACAGTTTGGAGGAGAAAAGGGCTTATGTACTTTTGGGAAAGTTTGAGAACTGCTCCGGCAGACAGTGTGTTTTTGTGGAGGCGGTAATCCCGCTGCTTGAAATGTCATTTGACGGCGAACTGCCGTTGTGGAACGATCATACATGGGCGTACATATACAAGCAGTTGAAGCGTGAATATGACAGCATGGTAATTGTGGGCTGGGCAATGGATATTAAAGGTCAGCTTCCCAATATGACAGTGCGGCTGGAAAATCTTCATCTGAACCATTTTGGCGGCGCACACCAGACGCTGTTTTTAATGGACAGTCTTGAGCGTGAGGAGGCGTTTTATTCTAACCGCAACGGACACTTATATAGAAGAGAAGGCTTTTATATATATTATGACAAGGAGCGTGCTAAGGAGCGTTCCAGAGCGCACCGCGCGGCGGAGAAGACGGAGGAGAATGCGTGCGTCTACGATGTGCAGTCGGGTTTTGCGGGCAGCATCCATATTGAGAGCGGAATGCAGGAGGAGCAGGCGGCAGAGAAAAGCGCAGAGAAGCTGTACGGCAGCGGCGTGAGCTTTGAAGAGCGTATGCGCATGGACGAGCCGGAACAGGAAAAGAGCGGGGACGGGCTGCACGGCAGCGGCATGAGCTTTGAGGAGCGCATGCGTATGGACGAGCCGGAGAGTAAGGAGAAGCAGGCACTGTCCGGAAGATGGATTGGAGAAGAGGAGATATCCGGGAAGAAGGAAGGGGAGCGCCGCAGGGCGGTTGAAGGCGGGGACGAGCCGTCATGGAGCAGACTTTTTAAGGGAATTGGAACGGGAACAGGGACGGAACCGCGCGGAGAATACCGTAAGCGGGTCGTGGAGGAAGAGGAGACGAAACGAACGCCGTCCTATGCGTCGACACTTCTGCTTGCCATGGTGGTCTGCGCTTTGGGTGTGACGGCATACTTAAATCATGAGAAGATGTCGGCAATGGAAGAGACTTTGGCGCAGATGCGGCAGACGCAGACGGTTTCTACGGAGGAGGCGGCACAACAGACCAAGGGAACGGAACTTGGTGAGATGCCTGACGTAGAGGTCGAGAACGTTGCAGGAAACGTAGAAAAGCAGGATGAGACGGCAGCAGGAGCAGATGGAGCAGTTACTTCGGTAAGTACAGACGCAGCAGGAGCAGGTGCGGCAAATGGTGTAGGGACATCAGTAAATACTGCGGATACGGCAGGCAGTGCCGGTCCTGCGGGAAATGCGGCAGGGGCAAGCGGCAGTGCGGCGCCGGATGGCACAGGCACGGCAGGAGATACGGCGGCAGGAGTAAGCGGCGGCACAGTATCGGATGGTGAATCGGCATCGGATGGCACGGCATCGGACAGTGGCGCTGCGGGCGGCAGTATGGCTGCGGGAAGTGCGGACACAGCGGGCGCATCGGCATTGGACGGCGCGTCGGGAACAGGAACGGAGGCGTCAGGAAATACATCGGAAACAGCGGCGACAACGGAGGCGCAGACCTATCTGAAACAGGGATATTATGTGGTGCAGAAGGGGGACAGCCTTGTGGGGATTTGCCGGAAAATCTATCAGACAACGGCGATGATGGATAAGCTGTGCGAGGTCAACGGTATTGAGGACGAGGATGCCATATACGCCGGACAATATCTGACGCTGCCGAACTGATGAGGATAACCGTTTGAGGCAGGGCAAAAAAATAGTGAAACGAAAAACCAGTCATGCTATAATGATGTGTATCACAGAGGCGGAGCGTATGCTTCGGCTCAGATTTACGAAAAGAGGAAATATGGCTGGAAATAATAAAAAGGGATTTCGCACGGTGGAAGACGCCGACATGGAGGAATATAGACAGAAATTAAGGGAGCATCGCCGCAAGGTATTGAGGCGGACAAGCATCGTCGTGCTGGTGATTCTGCTTGTTGTGGCAGGGCTTGGCATGTATATGGCATTCCGGCACTATGAGGATTATGACGTCCTTTCATCTGTGGAGAGGTCTGATACGGAGGCGACCCATTTTGCGGAATTTCATGGCGGCATATTAAAATACAGCAATGACGGTGCGTTTTATACAGATACCTCAAATGAACTGATCTGGAACCAGACTTATGAGATGCCGAATCCCAAGATCGATACCTGCGGGGATTATCTTACGATTTATGATAAGGGAGGAACGAGAATTTACATACTCACTCAGTCGCAGCTGGTGGGGAGCATTGAGACGACGATGGAAATCCAGCAGGTGTGTGTGGCTTCGCAGGGAACGGTAGCCGTCCTTATGAAAAAGGATACATCGGCATATCTCGCGCTCTACGACAGGGAGGGAAACAATCTGGCGGAGGGAGCGATTCACGGAGAGAAGGGGGGCTATCCTGTTGCGATCGCGCTGTCTCATGATGCGGTCAAGCTTGCGGTCTCTATGATTAATATTCGTTCGGGTAGCGTAAAGACCACAATCGCATTTTACAATTATGGTTCTGTAGGACAGAATGAAATTGATAACTGTGTCGGAATCAACACGTATGACGATATGGTGGTTCCGGAAATGGAATTTATGACGAATGACCGGATGGCGGCTATCGGTGATTCTAAAGTGATTATTTTCGAGGGAGCGCAAAAGCTGCAGGTGATTGCAGAGATTCCTTTTGAGAAAGAAGTAAAGAGTATTTTTTATAATGAAAATTATATCGGCGCTGTGACCAGCAACGAGGATGAGGCGGTGACGCACCATGTGTCCGTTTACGATACGGGCGGCGGGCTCGTCATGGAGAAGGACTTTGGACTGGAGTACAGTCAGATTGAATTTCTTTCCAATAATGAAATCTGTATTCGAAATGAAAACACCTGCGACATCTATACCATTCGCGGGATATACAAGTTTCATCATGAATTTGACGAGCAGCTTTACCAGGTCATTCCCGGGGAAATCGGACTGAATTATACATTCGTTCTGAAGGATGCAACAGAAAAAGTGAGACTGAAATAAGGGGATACATATGAATTGGGTACTTATCATTGTTCTATTGACGTTTGCATTTGGCGTATTGCACGGCTATCACAAGGGATTCTTGCGAATTGCGTATTCGCTGGTCGCATGGCTGATCGCGCTGGCATTTGTTTCCTGGGTGACACCTTATGTCAACCAGTTTCTGCTGGATAACACCGGGATTTATGAGCAGGTGGAGATTTATTGTGAAGAGTGGGTCAGAGAGTCTGCGGCGGAGCAGATAGAAACGGAGACAGGGCAGGCGGCATCGGAAGCGGGGATCGGGAGACAGGAGCTTGCCGATCTTGGAATTAAGCTGCCGGACACCTTGTTGGATGAGATTCTTGATAAAACTTCCGGTGCGGCGGACGAATTTCTGGAACAGACAGGGGCATATACGCAGATTGCGAGGGGGCTGGCAGGATTTGTTGTGCAGGGAATCGCATTTGTGGCAGCGTTGGTTCTGGCGGGCTTAATGCTCGGCATCATACAGGAGCTGCTTGGCGTTGTATCACGGATTCCGGTATTAAAGGGAGTGAACCGGTTTCTCGGCACATTTGCCGGAGCGATTCAGGCGCTTTTAATAATTTGGACCGTATTTTATATCATCGCGCTGTGCAGTGCGGGTGACACGGGCAGGGTATTGATTGCTTATATATATGAAAGCCCGTTTCTCACATTCTTATATGAAAATAATCTGGTGCTGACAATTATTCTGAGCATATTTTAAAAAAATTTTTATGCAAAAAGTAATAGATATGGGGGAGTTGAATCGTCAGCCCCCCCATATCTATTTATGGAAAAGAAAATGAAAAAAATTGGTCAAAATTAGGTGTTGACATTCCAAAATAATGATGATAATATAAACAAGCTGACCGCAAGAACAGCGGTACAGACAGGCGGATTCCGAAAGAACGACCGCTATTCTAAAACCATTTCATCAAAATGTTTTAGAAAAAAGTTATTGACAAACGAGTTCAAAGATGATATAGTTAATAAGCTGTCGTCAAGAACTGATCGACAACAAAGCAGATCAAAGATTTACAGTTGGCTCTGCGAAGCGGAGACAAAAGTGAATCGGAGATTTCAAAGCAAATCGGTGATTTGCTCGAACATTGATAACTGAACAGTGAATAAACCTTGAAAGATTCAATTAAAACATGAAAAAACTTCGTTTTTTTCTATTTGAGATTTCAAACTGTCAATATTTGATTGACAGACGAAAACCTTAAAAACAGTAAATCTTGGTGCGAACCAAGATAAGCCAGATAATATCTGGACAGGACGCGTTTTAAGAACGCACAAACTTTAACATGAGAGTTTGATCC
>ERZ808041.294-NODE-294-length-45178-cov-13.575264_pt1 | contig 45178 bp, 44 predicted proteins | sample MGYA00380192_ERZ808041 | MGnify/ENA primary metagenome ERZ808041 (study PRJEB31490, sample SAMN06133412) | mouse gut metagenome | isolation source: Z1_1 | host: mice | place: China: Chengdu | collected 2015-05 ...
GAAAGCTACATACATCTCTGGAGATGACTGTTTTGGCATTCATTTCTATACTTATTAATAGATTTTAAACAGGTTCTTAGAAGAAAATGAAGATCAAACAATCGAAACAACAGATTTGTTTGAGCAAATATATGTTCCGTATGCAAATCGTGAAAAATCATTTATTTTTAACAGTGTTAAAAGTTTTGTAAGTACCCTTGAATATAAAGTAGAGATTTCAGAACCAACCGAGGAAGATTTAGGCGAAATTAAAGTTATAGATATCAATGGGGACTATGTATATTTTGCCTTTAGTCCAATCAACGATGTCCAAACAATTATGATAGTAAGCTATTACCGTGCTGAAACTGGTTCAGAGGTTTCGATGGATAATTATTCATTTGATGGCTCACCACTATATGACAACTTTACAACACACATACTTGGTGAATCCAATATTGAAGTATCAAGCACCGATGAACAACGCAACTTTTTATTCAAAAAGGAAGACGCGCTAAAACAGGTAGAAACAGAAAAAATTACTACTGTAGAACAGTCAAGAGAAGATGCAACACAGGAAGTCATTGAAAGCTTTCTTCCTGATATGGATGAAGAAGAAAAAGAATTATCTGAACCATTCAATGATTCCACAAAACTCATATCAGAGCATCGGACTGATAAAAAAATTATTGGAGTCAGCAATAAAGATATATCTGACTTAAATCTCAAATTTTATGAAAATGTTGAAAATGATGTATCTGGAAGATGGCGTCTTGCCGAGATATCAGAAGACGTAGACATTCAGAATTATATTTATTCTTACTACAAAGAATATTTTAAAGATGATTCAGAATTTCATGTTATTGTTAACCATTCCAGGAAAATTACCACAAACATCAACCCTGTCCGCGAAGCGTTATATGTTGTCGAACATAATTACGTAGAAGATGCAAAACGATTGTGTGCCAAGCCTGTAATAAAAGAATATTATATATATACTGATAATGGAGACATTGAAAAGCTTGAGTAAAAATTAAAGATATATTAACTTTTAGTCAAACTATTAATGTAGCAGTTCTTTATAAAATACTTTTAGAAACGGGCAGGCTTACAGCCTGCCCAATAGATAAGTTTTAATCATGATTTGAATTATAAACTTTTTTTCCTTCTCCTCATCTAGCTTTTGAATGAGCTTTATGACTTCGCTTTTATCACTCATAATCTATAGGCATTCTTTCATATCTTGCATTTTATAGTAAGTTTGTCAGATGCGTACAAAAAATGAACCGTCATTTTTTCATAATTTACTGCAAAATAACAAAAGTATTTTATAACAAAGGTAAATGTAAAGAACCGCCCAGTGTTACCAGCACTGAACAGCTTTTAATAAATAGAAAGCGAGGAACCACCCATGTCACTAATACAAGGGAAAATTTACACAATAGATGATATCTATGCCCTTCCCGACGGACAGAGAGCAGAGCTGATTGACGGACGCATATATATGATGGCACCGCCAAATACCACGCATCAGAGTCTTGTCAGTGAATTTACTATCACAATAGGAAATTATATCCGCTCAAAAGGCGGAAACTGCAAGGTATTTCCAGCACCATTTGCTGTTTTCTTAAATAAGGATGACCAGAACTATGTCGAACCTGACATTTCTGTGATATGTGATAAAGACAAATTGAATGACAAAGGGTGTAACGGTGCACCAGACTGGATAATCGAAGTTATTTCTCCCAGTACGAGCCGAATTGATTATGGGGTCAAACTTTTCAAATATCGCACCGCAGGCGTACGTGAATATTGGATCGTAAATCCTATGAAAAAGACAGTTACAGTATTCGACTTGGAAAACGAAGAAAAATCAAATCAGTACGATTTTGATGAAACCATTTCTTCCTGCATTTATGAAGACTTAAAAATCAACATCGCTAGCTTACTTTCATAAATAAGCTGATTGTGACGTCGCAACCAGTAAAAATATTCAACGTTAGCACATTTATAATATTTATCATGTATTTATTTATATGAATGTGTAATATTTTACACATTTCTCTTGCTTTTTTCTAAATAATTGAATATAATAAGGGTACAATATGAATATCGCCTGAGAGCAGGGCGAGCTGAAAATAAAGACGGCTCAATGGATGATTCTCCTTGTAGAGCGCAAGGAGCTTAATCAAAATAAGGCTCAATGGATTGTACCCTCTGCATACGCAGGGGGTATTTTTATAGGAGAAAACACATGCAGTTAAAAATACTTTCCGAGAATTTTTATGAGAATTACTCTCAATATCCCGAAATATTGAAAAAAGAAGACAGACCCTACGCCTGCATGACAATAGAACTGGACGGACTCTTATTCGCAGTTCCGTTCAGGCATCATATAAATCATCCTTATGCTTTCCACACAATAGGAGAAGCCGGGCTTGACTACACAAAATCAGTCATAATCACAGATAACTGTTTTCTGTCCAAAGACACTCCCACCATAGAAAGCAAGGAATTTGCAATCATTAAAAGGGAAGAACAAAAAATAAGATATGGCTTATCAAAATATGTCAAACAATATAAAAGAGCGATGAAACACCGTGATAACCTCAGGAGTAAGAATATATTAAAATACAGCACATTGAAGTATTTTGAAAATTACCTTTAATCGCAACACCGCAACTGATGAAAAACCGCCCAGTGTTACCAGCACCGAACGGCTTTCAATATGAAGGTGATACACCTACAACTCAAAAATATTGTATCACCTTCCCAAACAGCTTGCAAGCGAAAAATCGCTGGCTGTTATTTTTATACAATTTTTTAGGAGGATTATGCAATGAAAAACCCAAATGGATATGGAGGAATTGTTGATTTGGGCAAGAACCGCAGGCGCCCATTGCTGTGAGAGTTCCAAACGGCGTGAAACTAACAGAAGATTTCAGGGAAATACCACAATACAAATATATAGGATACTTTGAACGCACCCCGCAGGGAAAGAGAGATGCACAGCTATTATTAGCACAGTATAATGCGGGTATGCCCGTAAAAACTTCCAATGTCAATTCTTGCCCTACTTTTGCAGAATGTTATAAATTATGGTTAGACAGGCATCTAAAACATATAGAAAGTCAAAAAGGAACTGTGTCAAATCAGTTATCTAATTCTTACAATGCCGCCTTTAAAAGATGCCAAACAATTCACACCAAGAAAATAAACTGCATCAAATTTCAAGATGTGCAAGATATTGCAGACAGCGCCGTATCAATGTCCAGCTCAAGTGTGAATAATTTGAATATAGTTCTTTTTAATGTGTTTGATTTTACAAGAAAGCAAAAGTACATCGAAGAAAATTTTATAGGCGATATTGAATTTAATTACAAAAAGAAAGCAAATTCTATCCATAGCGCTTTCACAGAAGAAGAATTATCTATATTATGGGAAAATGCCGACGATGCAAATACGCGCGTCATTTTAATAATGATTTACACTGGCTTGCGCATAGAAGAATTACTTTCTATGCACTGTAAAAATGTATTTCTTACGGAAAAATATATGATAGGTGGTATAAAAACAGAGGCAGGAAAAGACCGTATCATTCCGATTTCTAATAAAATACTCCCATTTGTATCCGAATTGTATTGCGAAAATTTATATTTAGTAAGGCATGGTAAAAAACGGTACTCGCGCCCTAACTTCTTAAATAATATATGGAATCCAACTATGGACAAGTTTGATCTAAATCATCTACCACATGACACGCGATACACTTGTGCCACTCTGATGGACAGAGCCAATATTAATCAGAATTGTATTAAAGAAATTCTTGGACACTCTAAGGGTGATGTAACAAATAAAGTGTACATAAAGAAAAACTTAAACGACCTAATTTGCGCTATAAATATGATATAAAGTTGTATATTATTTGTATATTTTTATCGCTTTTTTAACCATTTCATCACGCGTCAATCCCGCAAAAACGCGTTATTCAAATTATATAATTTTAATGTAAATTTAATGTATAAAACCTGTTATTGTGCTATAATTAGAAACTGTTAGGAATTGTTCAGAAATAATATGTACAGCTTGCGCAGAATATTTCTTCGAGGGTGCATATCAAAAAACGTAGTCGTAGCGGGCTACGTCGAAGCTTTTGATATGTGCAATCGGAGAAATAGGCAAGTCAAGATGTATAAATTATTTTTGAACAGTCCCTTAAAGTATTTCTTTAATAGATATACAAGAAAATATATAAAATATTTTCCTATAATTCCTTAAAGTCTCTTTATACCTGATGTTATGTATGGAAAATTCCAAGAAACAATCTTTAGACCACCTTGCTATGAAAGGGACCTTTATTTTTATAACAACGATTCAGAAATAAACACATCAAAGTGTATCAGTCTGAACAGTTTCCTAGGAATTGTAGAAAAATAACTAATTCAAATTACGTAGGATATTTCTTCGAGGGTGCATGTCAAAAAACTAACATGTGCAATCAGACGCCCGTCATGAAATAAGTCGCCAGAATGGCATGGCTAAACTGTAACCAATTTCTTACTACATGGAGGAATAGAATGATCAATACAGCAACAAAATCCACTGGTGTCATGAACCGCAATTCCATTCTCTCAATAAATGTGCCTGAAAAACAGAGTGTGAAAAACCAAAACAATATTATGACACTTATAAAAAATCCTAGAACAAACAATGCTTCTGTGGCATCTGGTCAGTCACAAAACAAAACACAGCAAACAACACCATACAGTCAACCGCAAAACCGAGCACAGCAAACAACACCTTACAGTCAACCACAAAACCGAGCACAGCAAACAACGCCTTACAACCAACCGCAAAACCGAGCACAACAAATGCCACAGACAAGGTCACCGCGACAACCCCAAAATATCCAGCCCGCACTAACCGCAGGCCAGCAAAATACAGCAAGCACTCCTGGAATGCCGTCTGCAAAACCTGTCCCTATGTTATACAATAAGGTACAAAAAGGCCAGAAAACACTGCTGTCTACATCGGCGCTCAATGCTGTCAACGCCTGTTTTGGCTGGAATATCACAGACGCGCGGTGCGATGTTGATGTATCTGCATTTCTTTTGGGTGCAAACGGAAAGATTATTGGCGATTCCTGGTTTGTATTTTATGGTCAGACAATCAGTCCCGATCACAGCACAAAATTTGTTGAAGGCGGCAGTGCTGACAGAGAACTAATTCAGGTTGACTTTACACGCCTCAACTCGCAGGTGAAAAAAATTGTTTTTGTCCTCACCATTAATGATGCATTGAAAAACAGGCTTCACTTTGGCATGTTGAAAGACGCTTATATACGAATTATGGATCAATCGGGCAAGGAACTTGTAAGCTTTCTAATGACAGAGTATTACAATAACGTTATTTCAATGATGATTGGAGAACTTTATCTGCACAATAACACATGGAAATTTAATGCTATTGGAAATGGTGTTGCCAAAGATCTGGCAGGATTATGTGAACTCTATGGTGTCCAAGTAATTTAGTCAATCCTTCCAAACTATGATTTTGAAAGAACACACCTATATACTCAAAATCACTTGCGCTTGATGCTAAGGAATTGTTTAAAAATAATTTATACATCTTGACTTGAACAGTTCCTAAAGAAAATTTTTGTAAGACTATTGAAACAACAATATATACCCTAAATTGTGCATATCTAATAAATTTCTATTGCAAAGCAGGTGCACAGAAGATTCCAAGAGGCTATATCAAATAAAAGGAGTATAAACTTATGTTAATATTTGAAGTAATTAACGAATTGACCTTAAAAGTAACTTGCCGCGGAAATGATGTATTATTTACCAAAGCAGGATCGTTTATCTGTGGTGAAAACGGCGGACAGAAAAATTATAAATTTGAAAAGCTGCTGCTCGGACCACAGCAGAATGCAGGGCAGGCATTATTAGGCTCACTCATGCGCCGTGTGACAGGCGAGAACCTCCCTCTTATGAAAGTGATGATGAATGGCGACAGTATTACTTATTATGCAAATCATGCCCAGCACGTAGTTGTGTACCAACTCCAGCAAGGTGAAATTCTCTCCATTGAGTCCGAAAACATCTTAGCCTTTACCCAAGATTGCAAATATGATGTGCGTTTTATTGGCTGCGGCGTTATCTCTCAAAAAGGGCTTGCCACATCCACCTTAACAGGAGTCGGCCCCAATGCATACGTTGCAATTTTAATTGATGGAAATCCTATTGTGCTAAGCAATATTCAGACAGGTTCCACGCTCACCGTTGACCCAGATGCTGTAGTTTGCTGGATGGGAAATAGTTACTGTGATCCTGATATCAAGATGGATGTCAACTGGAAAACCTTTATCGGTCAAGCTTCTGGAGAATCCTACAGCTTTGAGTGGAATGCCAGACAGCCTGTGACAGTTATTATTCAGCCAAATGAGCGCGCAAGCGGCATTAGCCTTGGAATGGATGGTGGACGGCTCGGACATAGACCAAATTAATCACTCTATTTTCAACACCCCACAAGCGAAAGCACTGTTTCAAGCATAGCTTCTGCATAAATTTTTTCTGCTGGTGGACATATTACTTTTTGAGAAAAAGGATAGTGCTGCGCAAGTTCCGGCGCAGCGATCCCCCTGTCAGCCACCTCCAACATACAAATATCAAATGCGCTGTCTCCCGCCGCAATCACAAAATCAGCACTGATATAATCCCGAAACCTTTCAACTGCTGTTCCTTTATTTAGCGCCTTTGGTACTACATACACTTTCACTCCATTATGAAAAATTTCCACAATTTCTGTATTTAAGCCCTTTTTCAGATCTGAGACAACATTTTCTGGTTCTTCACATTTTGTAAACACAAATAATTCTTTGATAAATCGAAGTTCAAAAGTCCTGCGCATGTCTCTATCTAACAACTCCAACGCTTTGTGCAGCTCCTCTGTGCTATTCTGAATCCATTTTAATGAATCCTGATACCACTTTTCATCTTCTTTTCCATCAACAAGAAGGACCCCACCATTGCAGACAAGAGCATATGAAAATGCTCCTATCCCTAGTTGAATCCGCTGATACTGCTCTATTGTTCTGGTAGTTGTTGGCACAATCAAAACTTGATGATTATATTTTTCCTGTTTAGAAAGCATTTGCAAAAGGCGATAAGTTTCCTGTGTAATAAATGAAATTTCCTTTTCACGATAAATCTCAACACAACGTTTCTGATTCCCAATATCATGTTTATACGAATAAATCAATGTATTATCTAAGTCTGTATGAAATACAATCACTTTTACCCCCATTCAATCGAGTAGGGAAGTCTCATCTTCTCTACTCGCGCGCCGCCGATGCGCCATGCAATGGCATATTTCCTCTGCACGGGTCTGTGTATAAATAAAGCAAAGTGAATCATTTCACTTTGCTTTATCAATACCAATGTCACAACACCCCTATGTGACATACATCTGATGAAAAATATTTTTCTAACACACGCTTAGAATTTGTTAACAAAAAATAAAATTCTTCCTACTTTCTGTTTACAACAAGTTTTCTAACCATATCCACTGGAATCATTGTTATTGCTAATATAATAATAGTAATCCAGCCTTTAATGCCAAATGGTTCACAGCTAAACATATTCCCAATCCAAGTAAACACTGTGAACGGTATCAACGCTGCATTGACAATCAACGCCTGTACAAGAACGATTATCAAAAAGACCTTAACAAATCCAGTATTTTGGTCAAGCCCCTTAAAGATGCCAAATCCATCATCTCTAACATTGAAACCGTTGAACAATGCGCTCACAATAAACAGTACAAAATAGCCTGTCAAATGCTGTTCTTCTGTATCAAACAAATCGATAAAGAACGGTGCCTTAAGATATATAAAGCTGACCACAGTAAGCCACAGACCCATTGTCAAAATCTGCGCCATCATTGATTTGCTCACAATACTTTCATCTCTGCGTCTTGGCTTCTCACGCATATACTTTTCCAATGCTGGTTCATTTCCAAGCATAATCGCGCCAAGACTATCCATTACAAGGTTCACAAACAGTAAATGTGTTACTTTTAATGGCTCGTCTACCCCAAAGAACGGCGCAATCGCACTGACCACAACCGCAGTCACATTGATTACCAACTGGAATTTGCAGAATTTTAAAATGTTGTGATAAATGGTACGTCCATACAAAATAGCGTCTTTAATAGACTTAAAGTTATCATCTAAGATTACGATCTTACCAGCTTCCTTGGCAGCCTCTGTTCCACTACCCATAGCAAATCCGACATCTGCGCGCTTCAATGCAGGCGAGTCATTTACACCATCACCAGTCATACCAACAACAAGATTCATCTCCTGGCAAAGCCTTACCATACGCGATTTATCTGTTGGCAGCGCCCGTGCAATCACACGAATTTTTGGTATAATTTTCTTTACTTCTTCATCGGACATCTCATTTAACTGTGCGGAAGAAAGCGCCATCTCATCATTGTTCTTTAACAAACCTGCATCCTTTGCAATCGCCACAGCAGTCTCAAGCCTATCTCCAGTTATCATAACAACCTGAATACCGGCATTTTGCACTTCCTTAATGGCATCTCTCGCCTCTGGTCTCACATCATCACGGATACCAACCAAACCGATAATGACAATATCATCATTGATTTTGCTCTCCACAAGCGGACTCTCTGAATAACCAAACGCAAGCACTCGCATTGCCTTGGCTGCCAGCTCATCAATCTTTCTGTCAAGAACCGCCTTATCCATAGCGCGGATATTGCCGTCCGCATCCAGATATTTTGTCGCTGCCGCAAGAAGCCGTTCGGGAGCACCTTTATAAAAAGTCTTTCCCACACTGTCAATCCGCGCCTGACTAAATTTATTTGTCGAGTTAAATCCTTGCTGTGCGGAGACAACATATTCAGTATTGGAAGCCAATGTATTAAATGTGTCCTCTCCAATAAACTTCATGAGTGCCTGATCTGTAGCGTTGCCGCCAATAACTCTGTGTGACGCATCAAACATAGACTGTGTATTTTTGCCGATTGCAAGGTCAATCAGCCCTTTTACCTTACTGTGCTTACTCAACTGTGGAATGTCAATTGAATTTCCATCTGCACAGAAGAAATCGACTACTTCCAGTGAACCTTTTGTAATGGTGCCTGTCTTATCACTAAAGAGAATATTTAATGAACCTGCTGTCTCGATACCTTCAGCCTTTCTGACTAAAACATTGTGGTCAAGCATCTTGCTTGTATTCTGCATTAGAACCAGCGAAATCATTAGCGGAAGTCCCTCTGGCACTGCACAAACAACAATCACGACCGCAAGTGATACCGCATCAATCACATTCTTAATAATATCTGGAATCGGCTGTGCAAAATATCCAGAAGCACCCCCATCAAACACTAGAATTGCATGTGCCAGATAAAAAAGTGCAATCACAACAGCACCAATGTAACCAAAGGTCGAAATCTGCTTGGCAAGCTTGGCAAGCTTTACTTTTAATGGCGAATCGGGTTCATCTTCCTGCATTTCTTCCGCCATCTTACCCATCATGGTCTTTAAACCGACTTTTCTGACATCAAGGACGCCTTCCCCGTCAAAAATCACAGCCCCTCGAAACAGTGAATGCTTGTCCACAAAAGTATCCCCTGTAATATCGTCTGCAAGCTGTACACTCGGATCTGCTGCCGTTTTTTTGCACTCCTCAGCCTCTCCATTTAAAGCGGAATTGTCTACTTTAAGTGCTCCGTCAATCAAAATACCATCCGCAGGCACTTTATCACCCGATTGCAGCAAAACCTTGTCCCCAACAACGACATCATCCACTTCAATGACCGTAACAACCCCATTTCTGTAGACTTTACATTTGTCTTTCTCAGTGCTGTCCTTCAACTCGCGATACTTCGTATCACTTGCCACACCCGTCTTTGCCGAAACAAACGCCACCACCAGCACTGCAACAATCGTTCCTAGTGGCTCGTAAATTTCTGCATATCCAAAGAAAAACATGACGATCATCAGCGCTGCAATCGCCAAGAGGATTTTAATCATCGGGTCCCCAAAGGTCTCCTTAAACTCCTCCCAGAAGGTGGTAGGCTCCGAATCTGGAATCTCATTAGAGCCGTACTGCCCACGCGACTGCTCAACCTCTTTGTCACTAAGTCCATTAAATTTCATTTTTCATTTTCTCCTCATATTATAATTAGATAAATCTGTTGGCAAGCTCTCCAAGACCTGGATCGGTGGTTCCCTGCCCCATAGCGTTAAACTTCCACTCACCATTATGTCTGTAAATCTCGCCAAAAATCATCGCTGTCATATTAGAATAGTCATCTGACAAATTATATTTACACAGCTCTGTATTGTTTCGCGCATCCACAATGCGAATAAACGCATTCTTAATCATTCCAAAATGCTGTTTTCTCTGAACTGCCTGATAAATGTTTACAACAACAACAATCTTGTCATATATCTGTGGAACAGATGCAAGGTCCACAATAATTTGCTCGTCATCTCCATCCCCTGCTCCTGTAAGGTTATCTCCCATATGCTGTACTGTGCCCGTTGGGTGCTTGAGATTTCCAAAATATATAATATCTTCATTTGCGCAAAGTTTACCATTTCGCAGCAGAAACGCAGATGCATCGCAGTCAATTGACTGTGGCTTTGGCGCAAAAAATCCTCTCTTTGTCTGGGGCGCTTCATCCCATCCCAATCCAACAACTACCTTGGAAAGACCTGCATTATCCTTGGACAAACTTACCTTCTGTCCTTTTTGTAAACTAATTGACATCTCCATTCTCCCTTCTATCACCAAAACTACGCGAAAAAACTATTTTTAGTAGGGGAAGTAAACTTCCCCACTTAATTATTCTACATCCACTCCAAAATTGTTACACAATGCTGCAAGTCCACCCTGAAAACCGCTTCCAATCGCATTGAACTTCCACTCACTGCCATTCCTGTAAAGCTCTCCAAACACCGCTGCTGTCTCGATAGAGAAGTCCTCACCTAAATCATAGCGAAGCATCTCCTCACCATTTTCTTCATTATAAATACGAATAAATGCATTGTTGACCTGACCGAAATTCTGTCTTCTTGCCTCTGCCTCGTAGATGGTTACCGTAAACGTAATCTTTGTAATATTGTCTGGAACTTTGGACAAATCAATCTTAATCTGCTCGTCATCTCCGTCACCAACACCTGTAAGATTGTCTCCTTGATGTACAACACTGCCCGATGAATGAGACGGATTTCCATAAAATACAAAATCACCCGAATTGAAAACTTTTCCAGAATCTCCTAGCAGAAATGCTGCTGCATCCAAGTCAAAATCTCCGCCGGTGTCAAACGCGTTGACGTCCCAGCCAAGCCCCACAACCACCTTTTTCAATCCTGGATTATCCTTGGTAAGACTAACTTTCTGACCTTTTGTTAAACAAACTGGCATTTCTATGCCCTCCTTTTTCAAATCAACTTTTTCTAAGGAACAGCCTTAAAATAACTTGCGACTATTCCTAAGCAACTTCAATTCCATAGTGTCCGCAAAGTGCTGCAAGTCCGCCTTGGAAGCCGCTTCCAATTGCATTGAATTTCCACTCGCCATTATGTCTGTAAAGTTCCCCAACTACAACCGCTGTCTCAATTGAAAAATCTTCTCCCAAATCATAACGGATTAATTCCGTGTTTGTCACCTCATCAACAATGCGAATAAACGCATTGGATACCTGTCCGAAATTCTGTCTTCTGACATCCGCATCATAGATAGTAACTGTAAAAGCCACCTTCTCCACATTAGAGGGAATTTTATCAAGGTCAATCTCGATCTGCTCATCATCCCCCTCACCTTCTCCTGTCAGGTTATCCCCCATGTGTTTCACAGCCTCACTTGGATGTGTCAAATTACCATAAAATACAAACTCATTCTCTGTTGGGCATTTACCGTTTGCGCCCACCATAAAAGCCGCCGCATCCAAGTCAAAATCCGCACCAGAATCAAATGCGTTAACGTCCCATCCAAGTCCTACCATAATCTTCTTAAGACCTGGATTTCCTTTTGTAAGATCAACTTTCTGTCCTTTTGATAAATTGATTGGCATATGTTTTTTCCTCCTTCATATGAAAAATTTATCAGTACTTTTTATTGGGAACATGGTACATCTCGTTAAACTCTCGCTTGATATTTTCCAGTCTTGCCTGATCCTCAACACGTTTTTGCCGCGCATCATTTTGAATCTGTCTTGTCTCGTTAATACCATCCACGATTGTTTTCCAAGTTGTCTCCAGTGTTTCAATCTTAATTGAGCTGCCCGCTGCCATCGCCGTTGTCATCTTTGTCTGTTCCACTGTATTTTGTGCATTGCGGATTAACATCTCATTGGTCTTTGCATCGAGCGCACTCATCGCATCCGCCTGTATTTTCTGGCGTTTTAGCATAATCGCTTGCGCGAGTGCCTGTTTAAATACGGGCAGCGTAATGATAAATGCGGAATTAATCTTTCTGACAAGGTTCATATTACTAAATTCCATCGCCTTAATCATTGGAATTGATTGCATTGCCACGCTCTCCGCCGTTCTCAAATCCTGTGTCCTCTGCTCCAACATCATCAGCGCTTGATTTAGACTTGTAATCTCAAATTGAATCGAAGTATCGCCTGTTGTCTGCATATCAGACTCTCGCTGTGCAATGTATGCCTCAATCTCTTTGCATCCTTGTTCCCCTGCAAGAATATATTTTACAAGCTCATGATAATAGTTTACGTTCGCCTCAAACATTGTATTCAAATTGCGGTTGGACTGTTTTATCTCAGACTCATATTTTCTAAGCTCCACATAAATTTTGTCAACCTCATCACCCATTGTATGATATTTGTCCAGTATTTTAACAAGCTGTTTTCTCATATTGCCAAAAAGCTTGTTAAACAGAGAAGGATTCTCCTGCAATTCGTCAATGTCAAACTTTTCCATCACCCGCGCAAGCGCGTTAAGCATCTCGCTCGAATCGTCGAGCTGGGACATATTCACATTGTTTAACACCACATCCGATGCCTTGGATATCTCCTCTGCAACTTCCGCGCCAAAAGACACAATTGTTTCAAGATTGTTAATTTCAATTGTGCTTACGATATCATCAACTTCCTGGGAACCGACAAGCGTCTGATTCATCTGCTGCCTGTCCTCCACAATATCATACGTCTCCACCACTTCAATCTCATTTTTGGTGTCCGCAGTATTGGCCATCACTGATGACTGCGCTTTTGTCTTGCTAAAATCTAATCCCATTCTTAATCCTCCGTTCCGCCAATATTCCTCCTACAAAACATTGACTTAAATCCGTCATATAAAACTATCACGGGCGTTTCTCACCCTCCTCGTCGAAAGAGCCTATCGCGCCACGAAAGCCGTGTACTTGAGGAAACTAGCGCCATATTGGGAACTTGCAAATCATATACATACTCGCCAATTTGATGCTCTTCCATCAATTTTCTATTAAAATATTTCTCTATATTTTGATATCCTGTCGGTACAAAAAATACCACATCAAACCCTGCCAAATTTAAAAATGCTGCCAGAATAGAATCCTCCAAAGAAATTATTTTCTCTCCAGTATTAAAATAAATCAACTTGGGATTCTTTTTTGTAAAATCGAACTTTTGTATCAATCGCACAATCTCTTTTGGCATATTCAGGATTGTCGCAACAATCGTATACTCTGTGCCATTTTCAAAAGTTCCCTTTATCACTTTGCTCTCAATTAAAAGCTGTAGCTTGTCAAGAATATGCTCCTGTATTTCTTCTCGCAAAAAACTATATGGATAATTTGGATGCTCTCGAATCTTCTTTTTTTGTAGTCGCCCATTTCTGTAAAACTCTGTCGCATACATTTTCATTGGATTTGGCGCCGTAGAATCAATATACGGCACATTTTTTACCACAAAAGTATCCTCCGTCATCAGCGCCTTAACAGCGCTCCAATATTTTTGAACCAGACCGTCCTTCACACCAGATACTTTGGCAAAAATCACAGGCAGTGTAACTACACCATTTTCTGTGCTAAAATTGGGGCGATATCGCAATTCTTCTTTCCACAGAATCTGTATTTCTTCATACATAGTCTGCAATGTAATGGACATCGCTTTGGTATATTGATGATTGCGATATATTCCCGTATCCTGATACATTAGTTCATCAAGCTCGCGCTCTGCATGGTATGCGACAGTCCCAACCTGCAAATCCGCACTCTGCCTCGGGTAACGATTTATGGACAAAGACTCCGCAAAATGTATCTCATATAAAAGTGTATCCTCCAGACAGCACTTCACACTCAAATCAGGAACCAACACCAACACATCCACAGGAATCCGCGCCAGAAAGCGCAAAAACATAGCCTCACTCTCATCTCGGCAAGGTCCCATATGAATAAAACAACTCACTTCTGGCATCTTCCAGTTTGAAAAGAGTAACTTCTGATAACGCCGAATCCAGCAGAGCAGATAAACTGCCTTGTTGGTTAGTCGAGAGAGGTTGGAATCTGGCGCTTTCGCCTCCTCAAGCATTTCATCCAGAAATGCTTTCACCATCACCCGCTGTAACTCTATATTAGATGTGTATTGTATATTGGCAGACAGATCCATTAACATCTCGTCCTGTCTTGTATAATTTCTGCGCCTCACCGCCGCAATTTCTTCTGTGTCTGGTTTTGGAATACTTCCGTCAACAATCACAACATGTCGTTTATGATTCTCAAGCGCCAACTGAAATTGATACAGCTCATTTGCATATGTCTGCTTGTCCTCCACACCACTGATTCTGTAATAGCAATTATAAAAAAATTGGGGGTCTGTTCCCCGCTCCGCAGGCGTTTTTTTGAAATCTTCCAACCCATTTCCTGTTATCCATGCATTAGTACAGTTAAGCACTTGCGGTCGCACACCGTAAATCCGCTCATTGTTAAGCGCATTCTGTATCTGGGCCCGAATCCATTTAAGATTAAAATCCCGTGGAAATTCCTTCATTCCTGGTAGCTCAAGACTGTATGAGACACAATACTCTGCATCAATACTTTGATATTTCGCATCTCCGTGATACTGCAACAGCACGACATCACACCCTGCATTGGAGAGAACATTGACAAGCATCAGTTCATAACTGCTAATTTCCCCTTCATACAAGATTTTTGGAATCTTGCTTTCACCAAGCAAATTGACAATGCGCTCAAATTTATAGTATAACCAGCACATAAACTTTATGTATGCATTTTTCAGCATATTGTCATTTTTGCCGGATTTTCGCAGAGAATCAAGCGTATCAAAAAGAGAACGCGCCACATTTCCACGTTGATAATCATTCATGCGCGGAAGCCATTTTTTCAGACTCTGTACAATAAAATCTGGACTCAGCCGAAACCCCAAGCCCATAATTTCCTCATAGTATGCAAGATTCTTCTCATCTGGATTGGGGATTCTGCCCTCAATAATCACACCTGAAAGCCTTGCCGCCTCATAATACTGCTGTATAAACTGCCCAATTGCCTCTGTATATCCGCTAATTCTATAAAAATACACGCCTCTGTTGGGTCTGCTGTCGCGTTCTATAAAAAAATCATTCAGATTGTTTATCTTAATATGCGCAAACATATTTTTCCCTCAATCAATATCCAATAATCACACTTCTCATAATATTAAAAGTATATCATAATATCATTGTTTATTCAACAAAAACAGAACATACTTTCAAATATTAATTCATTTTTAATCTAAATTTAATGTTTCATCCACTCTTGTAAGTCTTAATCCTGTATCATTGTAGCCGTATAGCCCCCTTGCCATAAAAGTGGCCTTTACTTGTAACAGTTCAGATACCTTCACTGTTACGGACAAAAATCCATGCAAAATCGCCTTTGGCGATGGATTTTTGCTTGCAGCCACCACGTTGTCTTACGGTATTTGCAGCAAAGTGCAAATACCTATCTGAACTGTTACCTTTACTTTCATAACAATTGTAGGAAAATAACTGACACATCTTGACTTATCTATTTCTCCAATTTGAAATTGCATTTGTAATCGGAGAAAAGTCCCGTCGTAGCCCATTACGAACCCGTAAATCCTTGGATAAACAGATTGATAAATTCATATCCTACTGCCATATTAATATTCTGTGCGTATCGGATTACAGTAGTGCTAATGCCAATCACTTCCCCATACATATTGAGAATCGCTCCGCCGGAACTCCCTGATGATACAGGTGCGGTAAACTGTATCAACTCCACATCATCCCTCTCGCGAAATCCAGAGATAATACCGTCTGACACAGAGTTAAAAAATCCCATTGGACTTCCTATCGCCACCACTTTTTGTCCTCTGACAAGCTTCTGTGGCCCCTTATAAATAGGAAGCGGAACAAGCGGTCTATCGATCCGAATCACCGCGAGATCAAGCACATCATTGTACTTAATAACTTGGCTAGTTCTATAACAGTTGTCATCATTTTCTATCCGAACAGAGAAAAAACTGCCGTCACTCAAAACGTGATTATTTGTTAAAATATACCCTTTGCTTCCAATCATAATGCCAGAGCCGGAAGCAAAAGGTTCTCCAGCACTGTCATGTACCGTAATCATCACAACGGAAGATGCAAGCTGTGCGATCTGTTCAAAACTCATTTCTGCTCTGACAGTGCTACCTATGTTTGTGTTTATCCTCTCCATATGTCGTGGTGCTGTCACACCTGCTGTGTTCTGGAACGAAGCAGTCCCATTTTGACTGTTCTGAGGTGTTTGTGCTGACTGCGGCGATACCGTTTTCCTATCTCGCCGCGGTGGTATTGTAACTCGTACAGGTTGCGTGTTGTCTGTCTCCGGCTGTGATGATGCCTTTTTCCTATCTGGTCTTGGTGGAATTACCACTTTAACATTCTGGCTATGTTGATTATTTTCTTGTCCGTTTTCCATTCTTTTATCCCCTGCACTATTTTCTAAACTATTGTTTGCAATTCAATTGTTTTTGTGTATAGACTTTTAAGAAATTTCTTTGCACTTTAATTCAATTTTCCCAACGGTGTCCGCCTTTAATGACTTATTTCTATACATATTTTACTAATATCACACCGCAAAGTCAACACAAACAAGCTATAATTCGCATCCCCTATCAAATTTAGATTATTTTTAGATGATTTTTGTGTAAAACATTGCGTTTAATTTTATAATGAAAACTCTTACATTTTTTCTAAATGTGTGCTATAGTAGATTAATATTTTGCAATATTACAAAAGTTTCACTTCCCTTTGTCCAACAAATGACCATAATATTCTATTACTTTTGTTTAGGAGATTTTAATTATGAACAATTCCTTGCTTTATTACAGCGTCGGTGCACTGTTATACTGCCCTGCTAATAGAAAAACAATCGTTGATTCTATTACGCGGCAAAGATTTGGCACAAAATATTCACTTGCTCTTTGTCTGGAAGATACAATACGAGACGACTGTGTTGCTGAAGCAGAACATATTCTCACCAATTCGCTCTATCAACTAGCAAAACGGACAGAACAGGAAATATTTTATCTGCCAAAAATCTTTGTGCGTGTTAGAAATGCCCGCCAGATTGGCAGACTTTGCAAAGCCTTTGGAGAGAGTATCCGACTTGTCACAGGCTTTATCCTCCCCAAATTTTCACTTGAAAATGCAGACACATACATACAAGAGATTCTTCGGGCAAATGAACTCGCCAGCCAACCACTATACACTATGCCTATTTTCGAGAGTCCTACCATAATAGATCTGCGATATAGAACGGAAATTTTATATACATTAAAAGAAAAACTTGATCAGATCGAAGATAAAGTATTGAATATTAGAGTCGGCGGCAATGATCTATGTCACGCATTTGGATACCGCAGACATGATGATGAATCCATACACCAAATTCGCCCAATCGCCGATATTTTCTCCGATATCATCACTGTATATGGTCGGGATTATGTGGTTTCTGGACCGGTTTGGGAATACTATCACAGCAGCAACTGGGAGCGGGGATTATATCATGAAATCGCTGACGACAAACTCTGTGGTTTTATTGGAAAGACAGTTATCTATCCCACCCAAATATCAATTGTGAATGAAGCTTACAAAGTATCAGAACATGACTATCAAGATGCGTCAGCAATTCTAAATTGGGATAAATCCTCTCACTCCTTAGTAGCTGGCAGCGTCAACAAAGAGCGCATGAACGAATACAAAACGCACTCCAACTGGGCACTCCGCACTCTGCTTACAGCAGAATACTTCGGTGTCAAAAAAGCACAACCTAATAGCAGTGATCAAATAATTTGAGGCAGCTCAATGTAGGAAACTGTCTTTTCGGTGCGATCCATTGTCCAGTCAATATCCCTGCCAAGCAATTTATTAAGCGCTATATTGGGAATATTGACTTGCGCCGCAAGACAGCTCATCTGCAATCCGCCAGACATTCTTGTGTTAACTTCTAATAAATATGGTACCTTTTCCATCAATTTAAACTGAATATTACATGGAAACCTCAGATTCGTGCTCCCTAAAATACACTCTGTCATTTATAGTATCTCATCATGATACTCCACCCGCTCATGCCTCGCTGCCCCTTTATTTCTCGGTATCGCAATCAACCCTTTTTCCGTCTGAAGACAATCTACGCTTATCTCATTTCCAGGAAGATATGGCATCACCATTATATCGTCAAATTTCCCCTCAACTTCAAGCGTCTCTGCAAGCATCTCATAAGAAATACTGCTTCCTTGATATGTTCTAAGCTGTTGGAACCGATCAACATGTTCTGCAATCTTTCTAAAACTCATTCCGCCTTCATCTTTTACAAATTTTATACATACTTGTTTATAGTCTGCGCGAAGCTTTTGATAGGATTCTACAAACTGTTTATAATTGTTGACTACAAAAAAATCCGGTATGTATAACCCTGCACATTCTCTCAGAAAACGGTATGTCTCTGCCTTGTCATTCAAAAGTTTTATTATGGGATACTCGTCCACCATCACAAAAACACCAGCCTCGGTAAAACGCACCCTATTTTTACTAATCTCTACCATTTTCCTGCGCGGAACAAAGACGTCAATCCCATGCTTTACACAAAATTCCACACAAAATTCAATATATTCCTCACCATCTAAATCTGGTTCTTCATACCATTCGTCGCAAATATTTTGTATAACAGAATCCTTTTGGTGATTGCTTCCAATCACATAAATCTGCTCATTGGCGTCGTCTTTCATCAATTCAATCAATCTGTAAGAAGTGCTAAACCAATGATTAAACCACACACGTATCATATTTCCAATCTCCCTATCTTTTCAAAGTTATTCAAATTACAGTTTTAATCTACTGCTGCCAAAAATAATGTTATGTCTCCGCCAATTTCTTGATAATGCCACAGCATTTATAATGTTCTAACGGATAATATTCGATTGGAACCTGCTTTTCCTCAGCAAGTCTTACAATGTGACTTAGCTCTGGATGCTGCCTATATTTTTTATCAATCAAAACCTTCCACGGAACACGCCTTAACAGCACACGCGTCGTCTCCCCGATTCCTGGTTTGATAAGGTTGATGTCGTCCACATCAAACACCGCCGCAAGTGCACGCACCTCATCAATACCATAACCACTTTTCGTCCTCGCATTGGACAATTCCGGCATCTGATAGATAGATGTATTGTCTATTGTAAAATGCTGTTCTATCGCTTCAATAAATTCATAGGATAAATCTGAATCCACCAATTCGCCATAATAGACTGCACCGTGAAAATCATGAGGGCCTATAATATCCTCCCGCAGAAAAGTCCTGCTCACCAACCCTGATATTGTGCAGTTTAAGCAAGAACTTGGAATTAAAATATCCTCATGTGTACCGCACAGCTCTGTCACATTTGCAGGGTCTGCCAAAACTGCAATCTCCGCAGATACCCCCTCATAAGCCTGAATATCCTGACACAATTCCTTTAATATTGCACCTTTTCCAATCCAGCCATCCAAAAAAAGAAGCTGTTGTGGCTGGAATCGCTCAAGAAGGTATTTCATAGCGTTGTTATCAATCCCACGTCCCTTTATAATCGAAATTGCATAGTGCGGAACTTCTATCTGGTATTTAAAACGCAGATAACGCTTCACCAAAATGCCAATTGGAATCCCTGCCCTCGCAAGAGATACAAGTACTACATTTTTTCCTCTAGTCTGTACAATCTTATCCGACAGGCATCCCACTGCCAAAGCAGTTGGCTTTGCATATGTTTCCAATGCTTTTGTGTAGACCTCCATATATTTCTGCGTCGGAACGTATTCGATTGGAAGCATCTCACTATAATGTTTTCCCGCCTGAATTAACCGCTCACGCACCTCAGTAGGTCGCGGCTCCACTAAACCTGTAATATCCTTTAAAAGTAATATAACGTCTTCTTGCTTATATGAACTTCTCATAGAAACTCCTATTTCTTTATTGCCTGGTTCTCCACTGCCAGTATACAGTAGTCTACCACTCCATCAGTCATAATCGTCAACAGTTTTATCCTAAGGAACTGTTCAGAAATAACTTGTGTATCTTACCATAGTTATTCTTTTTTCAATAGACTTATATAAAGTTACAGCGTATTCATTATCCCGTAACCTCGCATGAATACTAGGTTTTCTAGATCTATAAAAACCTCAGCACTGTTCCTGCTGAGGTTTTAAAGCAGCGCTACAAGGATTCGAACCTTGAACTGACGGAGTCAGAGTCCGTTGCCTTACCGTTTGGCGATAGCGCTATATTTATTTTATTTATACTCTCTGTGTAGCACGTTATTTAGTATATACCAAGATTGAGAAAAATACAAGTACTTTTTTTATTTTTTTCATACTTTTTGTAACAACAACAGTTCAGCTTTCGGCTTCCTGTTACAAGCACCAAGCCATGCAAAACCACTTCGTGGTGGTTTGATGCATCTCAACCACTACATTATTTCACAGACTTTGCAGTAAATGCAAAGTCCTGACGCTGAATTGTAACTACTTTTCATCGGCGTTAATCACATCCCCCTTTTTATTTTCTCTACAACTTCAAGATAAAATATAGTATAATTATTTCCTAATCATGTAGCTTTGCTCTCTTGCACCTGCTTTTATGAAAGATTTTCTGTTATATGCACAAATAATTAATTATATTTTATAACTTTGTACATCTATTAGGGACTACTCAAAAATAACTTTTAATATTGCTTGTCTTTTTCTTTGCACTATTTAAAAATTATTTTTGAACAGTTTTTTACGCTAAAATTTTCTTACAACATCGGATCAACGTTTTGACAAAAAATTTTAACCAGTACAGGTTCCATTATTGTGATACCCTTTTGCCGATATTATTTTCCACTACTTGACAAAACAAAATTGTTCTTGAAATTGGTTTCGGCATAGACCAAACAACTAAATCCATATTAAAAAGTGGGTTTCAAAAATTCATTCAATAAATTGGAGGTAAAATCAAATGAAATATATCTGGTTACTGATAATCATTTGTGTTAGCACATTGTTGATCACAACAATTGTTGATGTAATTGTAATGGGCAGTTACGTACTAAAAATTTCGACGTCTTGCCAAATTTCACAATATGTGATTTGCAAGGAGAATCGTATTGATTTACAAAACGGAAATGAATGCTCTGGTTATGCTGCCGCATATCTTTTACGTCATTTTGGTATTTCTGCCACTGGAACAGAAGTTTATCAAAAGATGCCCTTCAAGGCATCTGACGGGTGTGTGCCTCCAAAAGGAATCAAAAAAGTGCTGGAAAGTTATGGTTTTCGTGTCAAATATTGCGCTGGAAATCTAAATGCACTAAAAAATGAAGTCAGCAAGGGAACCCCTGTCATTGTTTTTATAAAAGTCAGAAAGGATAAGCGCTGGCTGCATTATATACCAGTTGTTGGATATGATGAGGACAATCTGTTTTTGGCAGAATCGGCGGCGGGAAACATCAACTGCAACGAAAAAGCATATAACAGAAAAATCAGCCAGAAAGAATTTCTAACACTCTGGAATACTGCAATGTTAAAAATGCCTTTCTATACACACACTTTTTATGTGATAGAACAGCGCACATCTTCCCTCAAAAAACTGGCTGATTGAGTAGTCCCGATTTTCCTTTCAATTGAACAATAAACAATTCAAAATGAACCTCGCTCGCCTTCTGTGCACAATTAGAATTCCTTTTCATTGCACAGTAGACAGTTCAAAACAAGATGCGCATCCTTCTATTGTAAAAAGATATGGTGCTTTATACTGTTGGAAAAGGGAATAACATTTATGAAAATCAATTACTATCAGGAAACCACGCGGAAAACGGGGTGTGGGATAATTTCATTGTGATTTAGTTGCGCATATGTTATAATTTTTTTAATAAATGTTCTTATTCAGAGCAACAAAAGCAGGAAAGTCCCATCTTCCCTACTTACTGTGCAACCCGTGTGCCGCCTTAGCGGCGTATTTCCTCTACACAGGTCTGCGCATAAAAAGAACAATAGCAATACTGCTCTCTTAGAACGCTACAACAGAAAGGTCAAATTAAATTATGGAAAAAACATTGTATGTGACAGATTTAGACGGAACTTTGCTAAATAAAAATGACCGCATAAATCCCAAAAGTATCAAAATCATCAATGACCTTGTGGAAAAAGGAATGTTGTTTACCTATGCGACTGCAAGATCTTTGGTGTCTGCGTCTGTTGTGACAGAGGGCTTATCAACCAACATACCAGTCATAGCGTACAATGGGGCATTTATTTTTCATCCAAAGTCAGCAGAAATTCTATCCCGAGAAGATTTTAGCCAAGAAGAAATGAACTATGCGGAAAAAACTATTCGCACAAACGGCATCTATCCGCTGGTTTATTCTTTTATTGATGGTGTAGAAAAAGTATCCTGGATTTCTGGTCAGGAGAATGAAGGCATCAGACGATATCTTAGTCTGCGAAAAGGTGACAGACGACTTCGTTCTGTTACAGATAGCGAAGAACTATATCAAGGAAAAATTTTTTATTTTACTTGTATTGGGGAGAAAAGCGAATTGCAGCCGATTTATAACATTCTGTCCAAGGACATACGATATCACTGTACAATTCAGCAGGAATTATATCGGCCAGAATATCTCTGTGAGATTATGCCGGCTGGGGCAACAAAGGCAAACGCAATCCAGAAATTAAAGAAAATTTGGAACTGTAATAAGGTAATCTCTTTTGGTGACGCAATCAACGATATTCCAATGTTTGAAATATCTGATGAGTGTTATGCAGTAAAAAACGCAGTAGATGAATTAAAGGCAGTTGCAACCGGAATTATTGGCAGTAACGAAAACGACGGCGTTGCAAACTGGTTAAAAGAGCATTGTATATTAAGAAACTAACTGATACATTTTAACTTGTCTATTTCTCCGATTATAAATCGCTAAAACAATTGTCAAAAAACATATACCACTAGGCCTATGTTTTTTGACATGCAAAAAAGACAAGCATTTATAAAATTTTGAGGTCAATTAGATCAAATTCCAGTATTTGAGAGACAACTCTAATTTTTATTGAAATAGTCGCTCCCACTCATCTTGAGAAAAGCCTGGGCAGACGCCCTTATCTGTAATAAGCAGAGGACGCTTTACCAACATTCCATCTGTGGATAGGAGTTGATACTGCGCTTCCTCGCTCATCGTAGGCAGCTTCTCTTTGAGTTTTTGTTCTTTGTACAAATTTCCACTTGTATTGAAAAAACGCTTTAATGGCAATCCACTCTTTTCATGCCACTGTTTTAGCTCCTCTACTGTTGGATTTTCCTCTTTGATTGGACGAATTTCCGCTTCATATCCGGCTTCCTCAACCCACTTTAGCGCCTTTTTACAAGTGGTACATTTTTCATAACACAATATCACTGGTTTCATTCTTTTCTCCTCCTAATCATCAATACCAAACACAAATTCCAACTGGTCCTTCGCAGCATCCAATTTATCATCTAAAAGATCCAATTCGCGCTCCAATCTCTTGTACTCATCTTTTGCCAAAGACTGCTTTTTATAGAGATATTCCAATTCATCTTCATGCTGGTCAAGTAAATCGTCAATCTGCTTCTCCTCCTGTTTAAAAGCAAAAAACTGCTCCATGTCCTGAGACGCTGTCCCGCTTGGTACCGCTGCATTTGCCTTTGTCACAAACGACTCTACCATACTACGCAAATCCTCTATAGTATAAGTCGTTCCCATATCTGCCAAAACACTCTGTTGCCCTGATGTGTTACCACTCACAGAGGAATGCGCCGAATTGTGATAAGTGCTTTCATTATGCTCTGGCACATGGTTATATCCAACATTTGTATCAGTTAGAGGTTGCTGACTGTTTCCAACATTTGTATCATTCTGGGATTGCTGACTGTCTCCAACATTTGTATCAGTTTGGGATTGCTGGCTGTTGTCCGCCTCTGTCGGAAACGGTGTACTGTTTTCAATACTGTTATCTTCTTGGCTTTGCATATTATTGTCAACATTACTATCCAACGCAGACTGCACATCACTGTCAGACACTGTACCAGTTTGACTCTGTACGTCTTCTTCAGTTGTCACAGAAAGTGTTCCTGCTGCCAGTAGCCGTTCCAAATCGGATACCTGCTGCTCAAGGTGCGTAATCTGCTCTTTCAACGCCTCTGTATCCTCACTGTTTCCAGTATTCGACTGACAACCCGTCATCATAAAAGCGACTGCGGCTACAATGATTGCTATCCTGTTTTTCATCCGATTCTTCCTTCTCATAATTCTACCTCCTATTCCTTCCCTATTCTTTGGAACCAAAAAGAAATATCTTGTTTCTAAAATAATGTATAACGCTCCGTGGAGTCAATACCTTTTTATTTTTTGTTTTCATTCTAATCTATTAGATAACTCAATTTCTTCTATTTCCTCATATACCCTTTTCCAATATCTTTCTGACACAGCAGGCCAATCACATTTGCCAGTCTCCTGTACACACAAATCCATTGCCCTGCTCAACATTCTTCCATGAGAAATTTTTTTCCCACGCAAAATGCACTCTGTCGTTCTTGTCCAGTATGGCGCTATCTCGTATAATCCATTTTCATGCATTTTTTGTATTATAGATTCTATATCATAATCCAACGCCACAAATTCTGGCACCCACGTTTCATTGTCACTGTGCAAAATCATAAATTGTGCTTTCATATCGCCCTCGTTAAGAATTGGCAAACCAACGGAACCAGGATTCCATACCACTTTATCATACTCCTGTAAATTCATTACTCTGTGTGTATGTCCGCATAAAATATAGCGTTCTTCCACCTCTGCTAGGATTTCCTTATTTTGACTTCCACCTGGAAAAATATCTTCTCTTACTGCCCTTGGCGACCCATGACAAATTCTAATACTCTCTATGCCCTCTATATTGATAGAATCTGTAGTACACAAGTTTGACAAGAAAGTAATGTCTTTCTGGGTCAAATGCTGTTTTGCATAACGCAGCATTCCAACAGTGCTTGGATAAGCATCCCATTCAGAATGCCCTTCCCCCAGTCCACACAACTGATAATCTTCCTTATTTCCTTTGATAATATAACATGGAAATTGCTCCTGCAAAGTATATATGCAGTCCAGCACTTGCCTAATTCCAGGAAATTCTCCTACATAATCTCCAAGGAAACAATAGATATCAATCGGCTGTTTTTTTAGATATTCCATACATGCTTCCAACGCAATATTGTTTCCATGAATGTCTGACAACACAGCAATATTCATGAATATTTCCTCCTATTTTAAATCAAATTTACTGAAGAGTTTTCCAAAACATTTGGCAACAATGTATAGATATTACAAACGCACAGCTCATCAAAATGCTTTTTTAGCATCATAAATGCCTTCCATTTATCTATCGTAAAATCTGGCAATCCGTGTCTCAACGCAACATCAATCAGTCGTTTTTCCATAATACATGCACCATTTGGCAAAGAAATCGCATCACATAATTGTATTAAAAGGTCATATTCGCTATACACTTTATTTACCAGGAAATTTTCTAAAAAATGCTTCTGTTCTGCTGTGCAGTCATATTTCCCAATATATGTATTTGCATCCTTGTTTGGAAAAGAATGTGTTAGACAAATATGTGCTAGTTCCTCCTGCCCAATACTCATCATATAGTCATAACCATCAAAAATATGTCGGATTCCTTTGCTTCCTGCCCTTCGTCCAATATCGTGCATCAATCCCATAACATATGCTTGTTCCTTGTCCATTATTTTTGTCTGTTCTGCAATCAACATCGCATTTTGGGCAACTGATTTGCTGTGCTGTTCCCACGGACCTGGACACAAACTACCACCCTTTTCAAGTTCTTTCTGTGCTTCCAATATTTTTAGCATTCTTCCCCCTCCATATTCATCGTTATTTCAGATTCAATCTTCAAGCAATCCTAACTCCCGTCGCCACTTATTGTAATTATCCCTTCCACCTGGAAATACATTCTGCGCACTCCAAAGCAACGAATTTTTTAAATGCTTATCTGCATACTCCACATCAGAAAACAGCATGTGTAATGACCTGTCGCTCATAACAGCACAAGATATCTCCTGCAAAAAACAAACAGGCAAAATTTCCTGAACCTTGATGAAGCATAGCACTTTCGCAAGAAATCCATCACCTTTTCAGAATCTTACATCTCACTCAAACTTATAAGAGCATCCCATATTTCTGCGCCAAAATACACTACTACTGTTATAGCAGGAATTAATCTAATTGTTTAACCAACCTTTCAATTAACTGATTAACAATTTCCGGTTTATCTGTGTTTGAATTATGTCCCGCATTTTGTATCCATTCCAAAGAAATATTAGTGTTTTGGTGCCAAGCTTTATTATATCTGATGCATGAACCCGCATGATCTTTGTCACCACAGATCAACAATGCAGGACATTTGATTTCGTGTGGTAAATTCATCTCTATTGCATCTGCAAGAATCTTGAATCCATGACCAGCGATCTGGGAATATCGCTTTTTATCTCCATCGTATACCATCATGATTTCATACATCAACGTTCTTCCATATTCAGATACTGCAACTCCATTTGTTCCAGATTTTAATAGAAATTTCCAAGGATAATAAAAGTAAACTGGCTCCATCCGCTTTAACAACCAAATCTCCATTCCTGTTACATACTTTCTTTGTAATGGAGCCGAATCAATAGAAACAAATCCTTTTAAGTTTTCAGGATATAATTCGGCATACGCCTGCCCAACGTAGCCGCCCATAGATTGTCCTACAATAACAGGTCTTGTTATTCTTTCCTGTTCAAAAATTCCATTCAACCACTTTGCCTTATCAAACAAATTAAAGTCAAATTGAAATGGCCACGAAGCCGCGTGAGCAGGCGCATCCCACACCAAAACGTTATACTTGTCTTTAAAATATTCAATTTGTTTGTCAAACAATCTATGGTCTGCTGTCAATCCTGGCAGAAAAATTAATGTTACAATATCAACATCAATTATATGAATCCAATAATGAATCGTTCCTACTGATGTTATATATATTTTCTCAAGCATTTTCTCACCTCTATAGAATGAAAAGTTTTTCAAAACACTTATTTCGTTGTGAAATTTACGATGAGAATTGCAGCGCCAAGAACTGCAAGAACTACGCCTGTTGCACGATTCAGTGTGACAGCGCTTGCCTTATTTGCAAATTTTGCAGCGACACGCGCCCACAATAATGTAGATGCAACACAGAATATTAAACACAAAATGTCTGGCATACCACCAATTGCAAAGTGGCTGATAGAACCTGTAAGCGCTGTAAAAGTCATAATAAATACACTTGTCCCAACTGCTGTTTTCAACTCATATCCCAAAACACTTGTCAGAATTAACAACATCATCATTCCGCCACCAGCACCGACAAAACCACAGATAAAACCAACGATTATTCCGCTAATAATGGACTGAATAATCCGTTTTTTTGCATCCACTGTTGCCATAGATTCCTTCGTTGTCATAACTGGTTTTACTATAAATTTAATTCCCAAAAGTAGAGTCATAAAAACGGAGAAACTTCCCATTGTTGTATTTGGCACCATGCTTGCAATCCAACTGCCAAACAATGTGAACAACAACACTGTAACCATCATAACAACACCATTTCGGATATCAAGATTTTTATTTTTTCCATAAGTATATGCGCTCACTGCACTTGCAAGCACATCACTCGCCAAGGCAATGCCAACCGCCTCATATGCTGGCAATCCCAAAAACGTAATTAACATTGGACTGATAACCGCGGCAGCACTCATACCTGCAAAGCCTGTGCCAAGCCCAGCACCAATACCAGCGATAAAACAAATAATAAATTTGAACATGGCTAAATTCCTCCTTCAGATGAAATATAGATTTCAAAACATATCCTACCATAAATCCCCAGCCACTACTATTATGCTTCCATTAAAATCCATTAAATTTTTGTAATCACGTTTTCGCTTATCGACGATTAATAAAAGCTATAAGCGCGTCAAAAGATGAACTTTTTATACCTAATTCCATGTCATCCCATATACTGGCGCGTCAAATCCCCATGTTTTCAACTGAATTTTTTTCCCACTTTTTAAATCCACAACATATAAAATGTCAAACTCTTGCATCATGACTGGTATATTATCTTTCCACAAAAGATACTGACCATCTGCTGATATCTGATATTCTGGATATCCAAATCCATTTCCACATACTTTTTGAAAACTTTCGTGTTCAAGGTCAAATAGCCACGTCCCCCCACTTTTTGATTTTCTTAAAACAAAAGTATTATTCTCTGCAACAGGGGAAATTGTTTTTACCTTCTGAAGCAAATCTTTCCTTTTATGTGTTTTCAAATCACAGTAACCTAACCTTCCGTCATACTGTTGTATTAACAGACTACTGTCATTATCTGCCCAACTGTATTCTTTATCTGCCGTTTTCAGGATATATAATAACTCCAAACCCTCCTGATTAGAACACCCTATTATAAATTTCCCATACAATACGCTAATTTTATTTTCATGATCATAATATCTTGGACAGTGGAGCCAAGCATCCTTATAATGCTCTTCGCGATAACCTTTTTCTTTGAGAAATGCATCTAACTGATCTATATTTATAATGTCCTTTAGCTCTCTTGTCGCTATATCATACTCCGCAACTTTTTTGTATCCAATAAGAGAAAGCAATTTTGTATGATCTTTATTGCTGATAAAATCCCGAAAAGAGTATCTGTCCTCCAATAATTCTTTTGATTTCCCCAACTCCTGCCGATACAGCATAGTTGTCATAACATGTTTATTATTTGGGTCTAAAGCCTCTCCCTGCGCCCATATGATAGAAAGATTTTTTTCCATAAGATTTTTCATCATACAATAATGATTGATAAACCTCCCCAAAAAAGCAGCTATAATGCAAAGTGCTATCAACCATAAAACTATTTTTTTCGTTCTAATTTTCATCTTATACAATCCCTATCTGCTATATCGTTACGATTCACGGCATGAAAGCTGCATAATAAACTACATCTTTGTAAAGTTCACGCATTTCTAATCAATTCATATCTTGTTGTCGCAGGCGTATTTCGCTTTATATAAATACATTGACTCTTTCTTGTATCTCTATTGTAAACTTTGATTCTAGTATCGCTGCTGCCAAATAACTTAACAAAATGTTCTATATAATAAAAATACGTTCCACTTTTATCCCATCCACAGGAATAGGGAGAAGAACTGCCAAAAACTTTATTCCATCCTGCTTTTAAGACACAGGTCTTTTTCGCGCGCGTGATATCATACAAATCAATCCGTTTCGCACGATTTTCCAAAGATGCAACATGTTCACCGCCATCCGAAACAAAACATTGGCTTACATTTTGGAATATTTCTTTTCTTTCCTTTGTTTTTATATTATATCTCATAAATCTGTTATTTACGAAATACCAAATATAATGGTTTCTAATGTCATATACAACGCAATTCATTTGAGACAACTCTATTTTCTGTGCTTTTTTCGTATTCAAATCATATATCATATGAAAGAAAGTTTCGTCTTTGTAACAGATACAGATTTTGTTACAATCATTAAAAAGAAAGGTGTTGTCCCAAATAATCTGTTGTTTATTCCCAATTCGCAGTTGTTGCTCATTGCGCAAAAGTTCTGAAGTGCCTTCTTCCAAAGAAAATCGTACAATCCCAAATTCCATATTAGATGCTGCATCTGATATGGATTCTGGTCCAAAAGCACTTCTCACACCTGTGATATATTTTTTCTCATGGTCAATTTTACAATTATGAAAATATCCGCTAATCTTTCCTATTTCGCACACAGTTCTTGTCTGTGCATCATACTTGTAAATTACAGTCTCTAAACTTTTGTTATCATATGCCTGAAAATAAATATCTTCCATAGCAGGTGAATCACCCATTGGCAAAAACAAAAAGCAACATATAATTACAGAAAGTAAAAGTAGTATAAAGAAAACAATCTTATTTAATCTTGTCATCTTTTGCTCCAAATATTAAGAAACAGTTCCTAAGTAAAAGTTTTGTCACATTCTTATTTTATATGAGTATATCATAATTCGAGTATTTCTACAATTCCGTTACGATTCACGGCTAAGGAACTGTTCAAAAATCGTTACTGTTCAGACAGGACAAAAGAAAATAACTTAAACGCGCCCAGATTCCATCAAACTGCTGGAAGAATACCGCCGCAGTCCACGGTAAAATACAAACACCGCAGCCGCAGAGAGGAGCACCAAATATCCCAGCACTGCGAGAAATTTCCTCCCATCAAACACCATCATAATGTGAACTGGGTGATAAATTGCCATTCCCACAGGTAAAACACTATAGAGCAAAAAACGCGCGGCTCCCTTAAAAATACCGTCTGGATATGTCGCAAAACTAATCGCGCTCCCCACCATATGACTGCCAAACATCTCCGCCCGCACAAACCAAAAGGTCAGGCTTCCCATCAGCAAGGCAAACGCCGTCATAATCAAAGCTGCCGTCACTGTAAACAGCATAAATAATAACAAACGTTTCACGCTAAAGCAAAAGATACAGATAAGCAGCACTCCATATAAAAAATCTCCAATGGCAGATGCAGAAGTCGCAGATGTCATGACACTAAGCAACACATTTTTCGGCTGTACCAAATAGGCATCCAACTTGCCGCTAATAATCAAATTGGGCAGGGAATACACCCTTGCAAACAGCAAATGCGACAGTCCAAAACTGCTTGCGGCAATCCCCCACAGCAGCATCACTTCACGCATTGTATATCCACCGACATCCTCCCGCAGCCGCAATAATATCACCCACTGCACAATAAAAGTTGCGTTGTTGAACATCATAAACAGAATATTCGTCAGAAAGGTCACTTTGTTAAGCATTTCTCGCATAATATTATATTTGATCGCAAGTGCACACACGCGCATTTGATTTTTAACCGCCGTTAACATACAGCTTTCGCCCTCCTCTCTCATAAATCCAAGACAAGATTACACCGCCAATGGCTAAGTACAACATTTGTGCTAACAAAATTTCGAGGTACTTCTCCAAACTAAAATCCACAATCAGTTTTGCCGGACCATAACAGACCGTATAAATCGGCGTAAGTTTTAATAAGGGCTGCAATGCCACGGGAAAAATTTCCACCGGAAAGATAGTTCCCACCACCAGAATTAATTTGTCATATAGCCATTGAAATGGATTCGCATCTTCTATCCAAAATGAAAGCATACTAATACACAGTTTAAACACTGCATGAATCGTCATGCCCAGCACAATACAAGGTATCACTGCCACAATCGTTGTCCAGTGAAAATCAGGAATTTCTCCTACCATTGTAATTCCTATCACTATGGTAAGTCCCGCGTACATTGACAATTGTATATTCCACTCTCCTGTATATTTCGCAAGAATATAGAGTGGATAACGATAAGGCTTATTTACCAGATAGGCAATATTTCCACCACGAATGTCCGCTGACACCTGTTCTCTTATCGTTGACGAGCGGGCGCCAAACCATATCATTTCTGTTATCATAACATACCATATCATCTGTTCTTTTGTGTATCCAGCAATCAGGTCGCCTGGTGCTGCATACATATAATTCCACAGATGAATAAACACAAAGATCATCATAAAATAACTGATAAACCCCATTGCAATATTGGCAGTATACTGCAAATTTTCTATTAAAACCGATCTGTAAATGACCATATATTTTCTCATAAACCATCTGCCCTCCCTTCTGTCTTATAGATTTCCATAATAATATTTTCCAGCGGAATGTTAGAGATGTTAATATCCTCCACATGCTCTGTGTCAATGCTGTGCAGCGCATCCGCAATCTTTATCACGGCAGTGTCCACCTCAAATTTGATGTTACCACCCTTTCGCTTCAATATGGTTATCCCATCCATTAGCGGCAGGTTTGCCTCCCCCTGTAATTTTACTTCCACAATTTTCTTGTTCAGATAATGATATTTTAAATGCTCCATCGAATCGTCAAGCACAATCTGTCCAGCATTTACAATGACAATGCGCTTACAGAGTTTCTCAATATCTCCAATATCATGGCTTGTTAGAAAAATTGTCGTGTGCAGTTCCCGATTCATCTGCTTAATTAACAGGCGAATATTTTCCTTCACAACCGGATCAAGTCCAATTGTCGGCTCATCTAAAAATAAAACTTTAGGTCGGTGAATAAGCGATGCCACAATCTCACATCGAATACGCTGCCCTAGGGACAAATTCCGAACTGGTGTATTGATAAATGCACCAAGTTCAAAAATCTCTGCAAGTTCTGCAATGCGCGCCTCCGCCGCATTGTTGGTCAGGTCATAGATTGCACCGAAAAAACGAAAATTATCATACGGCGTTAAATGTGTCCAAAGCTGCTCTTTTTGACCAAATACTGTCCCAATCTGATAGGCAAGCTGCCTTCTTTTTCGCACAGGGTCAATGCCAAGCACTTCCACCCTGCCGTCGTCAGGATACAAAATACCCGTGAGCATTTTGATTGTCGTGCTCTTTCCAGCTCCGTTCGGTCCAATAAACGCAAGGATTTCTCCTTCCTCCACGTCAAATGACACACTGTTCACTGCTCGAATTTCCTCTGTCTGCGGGTGAAAAATGGCCCTGATGCTGCCACGCATTCCTTTTTCCTTGTGTTTCACCCGAAAGTTTTTGGATAACCCTTCTACTTCAATCGCCTTCATTGCCTATCCCTCCTTAGAAAATATTAATGAATAATCGAGTAGAGAAGTTCTATCTTCCCTACTTGTGTGCTGCCGATGCGCCATGTAATGGCATATTTCCTCTGCATCGGCGTGTGCATAAAAAAACCGCTATGTTACATACAATTTAATGTATATACCATGCGGCTTTCTTCTATAAATAAATTATGACGTTTATCACAATACGCAACCTATCTGTCACAATCTCTTTCGATGTCCGCATAGCCAAATAAGACTTTTCATCCTACAGCCATGCTTTTCACCGATTGTTTATCCGTTTTATTTTATGGCTGTATGTTGAAAAATCTGATACTGCTGCATCATCAAAATAAATAGTCCAGTATTGTGCTTTAACATATTAACTCCTATTCACCCGATTTGACGGAACTTCAATTAAGATGGTAATGTCTCTAATTTTACACTACCGTCTTCTGATTGAAAATCTTCTTTAAAATTTTAGTCAGTATAGCACAGGATATAGAAAAATGCAAGCAAAACTTTGCATATCGCCCCGAATCGTTACTATGAGCGGCGTAACAGTTCAGATACCTTCACTGTTACGGACAAAAATCCATGCAAAATCGCCTTTGGCGATGGATTTTTGCTTGCAGCCACCACGTTGTCTTACGGTATTTGCAACAAAGTGCAAATACCTATCTAAACTGTTACTGAGCGGCTTCCAGGCCGTGAATAGTAACACCATCCAACTGCACAGCCAGCACTGCCTCCGACGGAAGTCTTGTTTTTATACAAATATAGTGTTATGATTTATTTACAATTAGATTCCAAAAACAAATAAACACGTAACGTGTACTTCTGTGCGCTTCCAAGAAAATGAGCAAAACGCAAGACGTATACACTGTCAAAAGGAGAAAAAGAATATGCAGAATTATTCGGGTGAAGTAGGTTTACAGTATCATTTACAGATTCGTCCGGGCGATGTCGGTCGCTATGTGATTTTGCCAGGAGACCCCAAACGTTGTGAGAAAATTGCGAAGCATTTCGATAATGCCAAGCTTATTGCGGACAGTAGAGAGTTTGTCACATACACAGGAACACTCGACGGAGAAAAAGTGAGTGTGACTTCCACTGGTATCGGCGGACCATCTGCATCTATCGCGCTTGAAGAATTGGTACTTTGCGGCGCTGACACCTTTATTCGTGTCGGCACATGCGGCGGTATTGACCTGGATGTTAAAGGTGGTGATATTGTGATTGCAACAGGCGCTGTCCGCATGGAGGGCACAAGCCGCGAATACGCGCCAATTGAGTATCCCGCAGTTGCAGATTTAGATGTCACAAATGCCCTCGTCGCAGCAAGCAAAGAATTAGGAAACACCTATCACACTGGTGTCGTTCAGTGCAAAGACGCTTTTTATGGACAACATGAACCCGAGCGTATGCCTGTCAGCTACGAGCTGTTAAACAAGTGGGAAGCATGGAAACGTATGGGCTGTAAAGCTTCCGAGATGGAATCAGCAGCACTGTTTATCGTGGCAAGTCATTTGCGTGTTCGCTGCGGCTCAAACTTCCTTGTTGTAGGCAACCAAGAGAGAAATGCCCTTGGCATGGAGAATCCAATTATACATGACACCGAGTCCGCAATTAAAACGGCTGTCCTAGCACTTCGCAAACTCATTGCAGCAGACCGTGAAAAATAAAACAGAAAGGAGTAGATTTCTCTATGGATAAATACAAAAAATACAATCGCATTTTTACAATTGTTATTGACTCTTTAGGGATTGGCGCCGCTGCGGATGCAGCCGCCTATGGTGATGCAGGAACGGATACGCTGGGGCACATTGCCCAAAAGACAGAAAATTTTCAAATTCCAAACTTACAGAAATTAGGAATAGCAAATTTACATTCTCTGCATGGCGTCATCCCTGTTGAAAAACCAACAGGATATTTTGCAAGGCTGCATGAGGCAAGCACTGGAAAAGACACAATGACAGGCCATTGGGAAATGATGGGACTGCATATTACAAAACCATTTCAGACCTTTACAGAAACTGGATTTCCAAAAGAACTTTTAGACGAGCTGTCTGCGCGGACAGGGCGCACCATTATTGGAAATAAAAGCGCAAGCGGCACAGAAATACTTGATGAACTTGCCGAGGAGGAAATTGCCACAGGTCATATGATTGTCTACACTTCTGCGGATTCTGTGCTTCAGATTTGCGGAAATGAAGAAACTTTTGGACTAGAAGAACTTTATCGCTGCTGCGAGATTGCACGAGAACTAACTTTGCGGGACGAATGGAAAGTTGGGCGTGTTATCGCGAGACCTTATGTCGGTAAGAAAAAAGGAGAATTTGTGCGCACGAGTAATCGTCATGACTATGCCCTTAAACCCTATGGAAAAACCGTTCTCAACGCACTTAAAGACGCTGGATTTAGTGTTATTTCTGTCGGAAAAATATATGATATTTTTGACGGCGAAGGACTTACAGAATCCAACAAATCCAAAAGTTCTGTACATGGTATGGAGCAGGCTATTGAGATTGCACACAGATCCTTTCAGGGACTCTGTTTTGTAAATCTTGTAGATTTTGATGCCCTTTGGGGACATCGCCGAAATGTAACAGGTTATGCACAGGAACTTGAAAAATTTGACGAGAAACTTGGTGAATTTCTAAACTGTCTAAAAGAGGATGACTTGTTAATCATTACTGCGGATCATGGAAATGACCCGACGCATACAGGAACAGACCACACACGAGAAGATGTTCCATTTATCGCCTACTCGCCGTCCTTTGTAGGCAGTGGAAAACTAGAAGATACTTCTACATTCGCTGTAATCGGTGCCACAATTGCTGACAATTTCGGCGTGTCAATGCCTGAAGGCACCATCGGTCACTCCCTGCTTGCGCAATTAAAATAATGGTAGAAAATTATTAGGAAGGATAATGTTATGGATAAAAAAGAACTTTTAAAAACTGTGGACCACACACTGCTCACGCAAACTGCCACATGGGAAGAAATCCGTCAGATTCTTGACGATGGCATAGCCTACGGGACTGCATCCGCGTGCATTCCCGCTGCCTATGTCAAGCAGGCAGCAGACTATGTAAATGGAAAATTGCCCATCTGTACTGTGATTGGTTTCCCAAATGGTTATCACACCACTGCTGTCAAAGTCTATGAAACCAAAGACGCTATCGCAAACGGCGCGACAGAAATTGATATGGTCATCAATATCGGCTGGCTGAAAGATAAACGTTATCAGGACCTTGAGGACGAAATTCGCCAAATTCATGAAGCCTGCGATGGTAGGATCTTAAAAGTCATTATTGAAACCTGCTTACTCACAGAGGAAGAAAAAATTAAAATGTGCGAGATTGTCACCAATGCAGGCGCAGAATATATCAAAACTTCCACAGGTTTTTCCACAGCGGGTGCTACCTTTGCAGATGTCAAATTGATGCGGGAACATGTTGGAAAAAATGTAAAAATCAAGGCGGCCGGCGGCATTGCTTCACTCGATGACGCAGAGGAATTTCTCCGTTTGGGCGCAGATCGCTTGGGAACAAGCCGAATGATCAAACTTATTAAAAATGTTGATTCTAGTTCTGGATATTAATCGAGAGGGGAAGTAACTTCCCCTCTCGACTCTTATTCATGACAATAGAATCCTCGCAGAGCGTGGATTCTATTGTTGGCGTCTTCTATCAATATAGTCAATCAATATCTCAACTGTCCCCTCTACGCCTAACTTACTGCTGTTGATAGAGATATCATAATTTCGCGAAGCGCCCCATTTTCCCGCACAGAAACTATTATGATAACGTCTGCGTTTCCAGTCTTTCTCGCGAATCTTTTTCACCGCCTGACTCTCCGACAACTCATACAAACGCATAATGCGCTCAACTTTCTTATCCATATCGCCAAGCACAAAGATTGACACTAGACTGTCAAACTCTTTTAAAATCGTCTCGCTACATCTGCCGACAATCACAAAAGAATCCCCTGATGACGCTCTATTTTTTAGATAATCAAACTGCATTTGATACAAATTTTCCTCCGGCGAACTGCTGTAGCCGCGCACTGTCCTCGAAGAAAATCTATTTTTGCGCTTTTCGTCCAGCTCTTTCCAATGCTCCATATCCATATTTTTTTCCGCTGCAATCTCATCAAGCAGATTGTGGTCGAGCAATGGGATTTTATAATGTGTTGACAATTTTTCTGCAATCTCATGTCCGCCGCTGCCATACTCCCTGCCCACTGAGATAATCAACTGCTTTTCCATTGAATTCGCCTCCCTATAAATACCGAACATAAATAATCAACATGGATATCATTACAACCATAATTGTTGCCGGCATCATTTTCTTACAGTATCTTCCCCATTTAATTACATAGCCTTCTCTCGCTGCCGTCGCAATGCCAACAACATTTGCTGAGGCGCCAATTGGGGTAGCACTTCCACCAATATCAGTTCCCATCGCCAACGTCCATGCAAGCATTGACAAATCAACGCCATAGGTAATAGACAAGCTTCTAATAATTGGTATCATCGTTGTCGCAAACGGAATATTATCCACAAATGCGCTTGCTATCGCTGACAGCCAGATAATAATTGCAATCATCACCATAACATTACCGCCGCTAATCTTACCGATAAACGCCGCCATAATTTCCAATATCCCTGTCTGCTCCAAACCGCCAATCACAACAAACAATCCGATAAAAAACAACAATGTCTTATAATCAACCTTCTTTAATAATAGAATAGCATATTTCCACGACGTCGCCAATGTGGCAATTGCAACAATTGTACCAATTGTAGATACTGTCAGTCCCGTCTGCGCATGTGTCACCAGCAAAACAATCGCTGTTGCAAAAATAATACTACTTACAATAAAACCTTTTTTGTCTGTAATCGTTGACTCTGGGCTTGGCAAACTGCTATAATCAATTGCCTGAGAAGTATTTGGCCTTAATTCCTTTTTAAATACTAGATAGAAATACAGCAACACTGCAACCAGTGAGATTGCCACAATTACACCTGTGTTGGTCACAAAATCTGTAAAAGAATACCCCAGTGAAGTTCCAATAATAATATTGGGCGGATCTCCGCACATTGTCGCAGAACCACCAAGATTTGCACAGAAAATCTCAGACAAAATCATTGGAACTGGATTAAATTTTAAAAGCTGCGACAATTCAATTGTCACTGCTGCCAAAAATAAAATCACTGTAATACTGTCAATAAACATTGCAAGTATTGTGGACAGTATCATAAATGTGATAAACAATGGTATCACCTGATATTTCACAAGCTTGGCAATACGCATACACAGCCACCGAAAAAAGCCGACGCGCGCCATACCTTCAACCATCACCATCATACCAAAAATAAACAAAATTGTCTCCCAGTTAATACCTGCACTGCTGCTTCCTGACTCCCCAGACAGATACCAGAAGTCTGCCGTAAAAATACTCTTTAAATTAATTGTCTGAATTAACGCTGTCATACTGTGCATACCCACACCAAAAACAAAAATAATTGTGAGTGCTGCGCATATAAGCGACACAATGTGCCGTTCCACAATTTCTGTCACAATAAAAACAAACATTGCAATAAAAATAATTACTGCAAACACTTGTGCTAACATAGATATACCCTTCTTTCTAAAAAACAAATCCAAAATATCCTTATGCTTTACTTTATGTATTGAAATCGATTCGGGGAATGATTCGTTTTTTTCCGTCTGATTGATGCATGTACTCTGTGACCAATGCATCCAGTGTCCGGTAAAAAGTTTGTATCATCTCTGAAAGCTGAAAAAATTTTCCCTGTAAAAGAAAAAGATACCCTATATGCAATAGACATACAAACAAATTCCAGCCCGCAGACTGCAATTCGATTCCAGCGTATTCACTTAGCATCTTTGTTGTACAGATATATCTATTACAATGGCGAGAATTATTTTTTATCAATATTCTGTCAAAAATAAAATTCACAGAATTGGATTGAAAGAAAGTGTTTGATTTTCCTGTAGATTTGTACGCAAAAAAAGAGTCCGTCATAACCACATTAAGGTATATTTCGGACAAGAGCACCATTATCACAATCGCCAAACAGGCTGTCTTTTCTCTTCTTGTGTACACTATAATACCCTCTTCCTCAAAACTCATCAATTCAAACGTCTAGTTTATTATAGACCGCCGTAATTATAGCACACTTTTTACAGCGGGGGAAGAGGGTATTTTTTATTCTCCTAATATCCTTTCTCTTGCATTTTTCTTTTCTGCTGGTTTCTGGTTTATTTCACTCAATATAGCATCAAAATACTGTTCAATCCACACAAAAGAATTGTGAATACCGGAAACTTCCCACGGGTCAGAAGGTGCAATCTGAATATTATATCCATTTACCGAAGCCCCGTTTGCCTCAGGAAATTCCTCAAAACTTGCAAGCATATAAAGCACTACATCCTGCACACCTTCCTTTGTGTCAAATCCGGTAAATTCTGCCTGAATATGTTCTGTCTGGCATACACCCTCGCACACATAAATTTCCAGATCACCTCGATATCCGTACTGCTCCCCATCAATCGTATATATGTACGAAAACAAATGCAATTCCCGCCCATCTTCCGTCTGATAATCATAAAAATTCAAATCAGAGATCTGATTAGCATAATTTTTTTGAACATAAGTATCTATCTGCTGTCTGCTACGCTCCCAGTCTGCCAGAGCCTTTTCTCCTGCCTGTTCTTTGTCCCGAATTAGGCAGAGCACATCTGCCACTCCCTTTCCAAACAAGGCACAGTTTGCAAAGGCTTTCCCAGACTCCAGAATGCCAAAGCTTGCTTGCTCTAACGTTCCAAACTGATATTCTGGTGTCTTAATTCCATTCACACCCATTCGCCGTTTCACATAGACATTCCGTTTGACTTGAAGTTGCATATTGGGATAAATTAGATTTGGGTCCACAATCTGATCTGCATTTTGCATTGCAAGCTGCATATAATCTTTTCCATTTCCCAATAACATTTCTGAAATGCGCCAAAGATTGTCGCCTTCGCAAACCTCATATGTGCCAATCTCCTCCGTAAGCACAGAATATTGATCTCGCTCACTAGATGTTACATCATATTGCACCAGCTTCTCCTCTGATGCACACGCTATCATAGAGGTGTCTTCTACCAGCCCAAAAAGTGTACATACAATGGTTATTCCCGCTATTGCTCGATAAATTCCCATATACTCGCATCCTTTCCCAGCCACAAATTCTCCTCTAAGTTCTCACATTCCAAGATTTCTCCTGTTTGCTCTGACTGCTCATACCAATTCCAAAATTCTGAATCCGTTCGGTATGGCTCTAACGCAGCACTCTGAAAATGCGCACAGAAACTGTTTTCCAATGGCAATTTACTCACAATTTTACTGGGTTTCGGGTCATAGGACAACCCAATTACAAAATTCTTGTCCGCATCCAGATAGAAAAAGGGTGTAAATAGATACTGCACGTTCGCATCCTCATCCTCATTCAAAAACCACTGCAAAAATGTTTCCCGCGTATCTGCGTCATTTACAATCAGATCGCCATAATCTCCGCTCTCCTCCACTTGTGTGCACCAAAGCCCCATAAAATCATCGTTCAGCGTAAAAATATCGGAGAGCGCATACTGTTCACCTGTCATTAGATTAACATTTGCGCAGCGCTGTGTTCTATGTACATAATGTAAAGGTGAAATTGGCGCATAAAGTTCCTGAAAATGCACACTCATCAAATATTGGCTGTGATATGGAACCTCGCAGTGCACATCACTGCAAAACATTTGATAATCCTTCTGTAACTCCTTTACTTCCTCATCTGGAAAAAGATGCCAGAAATAAACTTTTTCCATTGCCATATCACTAAAAAGTTTGTTGATAGTCTCCTCCTGTCCGCTGCTTATTTCAGATACTCGCGGATACTCCACTGTCAACACATCCCAGTAATCATACTGCTCTGAATACTGCACATAATATTGTTCTTTCTGCACTGTATAATCCCGACACCCTTTTGGCGTAAGAAAATGCAGTGCGCCGTAAACGCCTGCCCCCAACACCGCTACAGCCAGCACTGCACCAACTAAAAAACCTACCGGAATCTTTTTCTTTTGTTTTACTTCCATGTGCATTCCCCCATTCTCTCTTATAACCTCTCGAAAGCTATTTCTATAATACCTTAATTATAGAGAGCGGGCGCATCAAACTTGTATCGAATTTGCATCAAAGTTGCATCATTGTTTAACTTTCCGCAGTCTTTCTCCAGATATTTCTTACGGAGGAATAACTTGCCCAAATGGAAAGCGCATATCCAAAAATCAAATCTTTTGCAACTGCACTAATCAATTCTGATTCCTTTAAAAGTTCTGGAACTATACGAAAGGAATCTGCCATTGAAAGGGAATACATTTCTCCAAGTTCAGAGTGAACTGTAATTCCCAATGACACAAATTCCGCCGCCAAAATTGCCAAAAAAGAAAGAATAATGCAAAGAATAATCCCACCTTTAGACAAATGTCCTCCAAGTAATTCATAACCTTTCATACCGTAAAATACAATGGCATAGCCGGCGATTCCAGCAATAAATCCAATCCGTCCAAGAAAAACCCACAACGCTGCCCCAAGCAATACGCCCAAAACCGCACCAACAATCCCCAACAAAATATTCTCTCTCACTGGTTGTACTCCCGATGTCAAATCGACTGTCTGTTCATTCATCATTTTCCCTCCTCATTATTCTCCTACTCGCGCACCGGACGTGGGCAGCTTTCGCTGACATATTTCCTTTGAACGCCCCTGCGCATAAAAAAGAGAACCTCTTGTCCAAAATACAACCAAGGGTTCTCTTCTATTTCTAATCAATCACCAAAACTAATACCAAGCATCTTTGCTTCCTTAATGATTGTCGAATCAGGGTCTACCATCTTAAGTTTGCCCGCCACATCTTCAAGTGGTACTTTTACAACCTCTCTGTTCTGATAACCAACCATATAACCATATTCACCCTTTAGAATCAGCTTCGATGCCTCTGCGCCAAGTCTACTTGCAAACACTCTATCATAAGGATCGGGGCTTCCACCTCTCTGTGTATGTCCTGGAACAGTGACACGTACTTCCATTCCACTCTTTTCCTTAATCTTTTCTGCAATTTCATAGGACACACTTGGATATTTATAATCTGCCATATACTTCTTAAATTCTTTCTTAGAAAGTGCTGCTACTTCCTTGGAAATCGCACCTTCTGCCACTGCGAGAATCGTAAATTTGCTGCCTCTCTCCGAGCGCTTTTGTATCGCTTTAATAATCTTATTGATATCATATGGTATTTCTGGTATCAAAATAATGTCAGCACCACCCGCAATGCCTGCATTCAACGTGAGATATCCTACTTTATGTCCCATCACTTCCACAATAAACACGCGTCCATGAGAAGCTGCAGTTGTGTGTATCTGATCAATACATTGCGTCGCAATATCAACTGCACTCTGAAATCCAAAGGTCATATCGGTTCCCCAAAGATCATTATCAATGGTCTTTGGCAGCGTCACAACATTTAATCCCTCCTCGCGCAGAAGATTCGCGGTCTTGTGTGTGCCATTTCCGCCAAGAATTACCAGACAATCCAAACTAAGCTTATAATAATTATGTTTCATCGCCTCCACTTTATCCAGACCATTTTCATCTGGGTCACGCATATTCTTGAACGGCATACGAGAACTTCCAAGGATTGTGCCGCCCTTTGTCAATATTCCTGAGAAATCTGACGGTGAAAGCATCTTGTACTTTCCATAAATCAGTCCCTTGTAACCGTCAAGGAACCCAAAAAGCTCTACTTCCTTCCCCGCATTGAACAATCCTTTTGCCACGCCACGCATCGCTGCGTTTAACGCCTGACAATCACCGCCGCTTGTTAACATTCCGATTCTTATCATGGAAACCTCCTTCTTCGCACTTTATATCTGCGCACTATGATCCATATTGAAATAGAACTGTAAGAGAACCCCTGCACCGACTGAAAAAATGCCCTCTTTCCAGTCCATTAGCCATGCTATTTTATATTATAATCCTTTTTTTAGATACGAACAACTTACTAAATAAAAATAATATCAATTTTGTTAAAATGCACAAAAATTTCCATAAAATCTATCGGCTGCGCCAAAAACAAGGTTGTATATAATAGGACATATTTGACCAAAAATTACCTTTCTGAAATGGAAATAACTTTTAAAAAAGATTATAATGAGTTCGTTTCAGTAACAGTTGATTTACAAGAAAGGCGGTGCTTATTATGGCAGGCAGCAAGCGAACAGACAATAAGGGCAGAATCCTCAAAACAGGAGAAAGCCAACGCAAAGATGGTCGATATCAATTTCAGTACACAGACTCCACAGGAAAACGACATTGTATATATGATATGAACCTGTCCAAATTGCGCGAAAAAGAAAAGAAAATCTTAAAGGATCTAGAAGATGGGATTCGGAGTATGGATTCTAAAAAAATCACGCTGATTGATCTCGTTGAAATGTATTTAGAAAACCACCGAAGCATACGGGAGGCCACCGAAATATCCTATCGAAAAATTTTTAATGTCCATATTAAGGACAGTTCCATTGGGAAAAAGTCAATCTGCAATATTAAAAACAGCGATATGCTAAAATTTTATAATGGGCTGCTTGATAAGGGGCTATCTTCTGGCTACCTGCATATTATGAATGCGTTTTTAAGTCCAGCCTTTGATCTGGCAGTTGACGACGATCTTATCCGTAAAAATCCCTGCAATAACATTATGGCAAAGCTGGAAAAAACAGAAAAAATCCCCAAAAAAGCAATGACCCTCGAAGAACAACAATGCTTTCTCAATTTCCTAGCCAAAAGCAAACGGTTCAACACCTACCTTCCGCTATTTACAATTCTTCTTGGTACTGGGCTGCGCATTGGTGAGTGTCTAGGTCTTACATGGAAAGAAGTCGATTTTGAAAACAAACTTATCTATGTCACACATACACTGCGTTATGACAATTATGGCGACGGAAGCAAATTTCACATCTCCGAGCCCAAAACAGAAAGCGGGAAACGCACAATTCCTATGATTGAAGAGGTTCAAAAAGCATTTCAAAATATATGGAATAAAAATATAATCTTGGGTGGAAGCGGAGACTTTATAGTTGATGGCTATCAGGATTTTGTTTTTCTGACAAGAAAAAAGCGTAGATTATACATGCCAAATACAATATCACAAATGCTGACACGCATTGTCAATTCCTATAATGATGAGGAACGTGCAACCGCCATTGCCCAAAATCGTAAGCCGTTGCTGCTCCCGCATCTGACTCCTCATATTATGCGCCATACTTTCTGCACCCGCTTTTGCGAGAACGAGACAAACGTCAGAGTAATCCAAGAAGTCATGGGACATAGAGACATCAAGGTTACAATGAACGTGTACAGCCATGTAACACTGGACAAAGCAAAATCCTGTATGGAAAGTATGGAAAAAGTTTTACAACAAACTTTACAACAAAAAGAATAAATTTGTATTGTTTAAAAACGCAAAAACCCCTTACAGCTCCTAGCTTCTCCCAAAATAATTACAGTACTTTGTACCTCAAACTTAAACGACCGAAAATAATATCGTACACTGTCAAAACAAGATACTTTGTTTAATATTGTATGTTTAGACGATTTAACTTATCCGCGATTCTATTGGTTTGGAGTTGCAGCATTCGTTCTATGTTGTATTTAAAACCTTCAAAATATTAGTTTGCTAAAGAACTTATAACCGCAAAGCAGCGATATGTATTTATGGGCTAAAATCCACACTTATGTTCCTGTATTAGCATGGAGCTGTTGACAGGTTATGAT
>ERZ808041.295-NODE-295-length-45123-cov-6.662501_pt1 | contig 45123 bp, 49 predicted proteins | sample MGYA00380192_ERZ808041 | MGnify/ENA primary metagenome ERZ808041 (study PRJEB31490, sample SAMN06133412) | mouse gut metagenome | isolation source: Z1_1 | host: mice | place: China: Chengdu | collected 2015-05 ...
AGGCTTGACGGGCGAAAACGGCAAGTATAATTATTCAAAGGCTGTACATCTTTACCCGCCATTTTTCGACATTTTCTATTCGCCAAAAAACTACAAAACCGCGTCGGCGCTGACAGCAATTACGCATCAGATTCACTCTTTAGAGGAGGAACTGAACGCGCAGTTATTTAAGCGCACCACACGCTCGGTGGAGATCACTCAGGAAGGACTCATATTTTTGAACGATGCCAAAAACGTATTGAATATCATTACTTTGGCAAAAAAGCGGTTTGAGGAACCCGTGGTCGATGAACGGCAGTTTTTTTCCATCGGATGCCACAGCTCCAACGAATTGCACCTGCTGCCTGGGATATTGCGGCAAATGTCAGATTCCTATCCTACGCTTCATCCAGTGTTTCAGGTCGTGCCGTTCCAGCACTTGTACCAACTGCTGGATGAAGAAGTGGTCGATGTAATCATTGCTTTCCAAGAGAAAAGCACAAAGAAAATGGCGGGTATTTATAAGGAACTGACTCAGGTCCGTATAACTGGCATCCTGCCTGTCAGCCATCCGCTGGTGGATAGAGAAATGCTTGATGAGGACGATCTTCGTTCACAACGGCTGCTCCTGCTGGACCCGCAGAGATGCCCTGACAGTTTGAATGCCATTCAACAAAAACTGGCAACAGGAAAGAGCGTTTCCGATCTGTTTATGTGCGGTTCAGCCGATGCTTGCATCGCACTGGCCAAGGCGGGGTTTGGGATTGCTGTCCAACCTGACTTTCCATCCCTGCGGGACCCTGCCCTGACCTATATCCCAATCGAGGGAACAGAGTTGCTGTCTTATGGGGCTTATTACAAAACTGTAGCAGGAAAGCCCCTGTTGAAACTCTTCCTCCAGATATGTAAAGAGGCTTTTTCGTCCATAGAGTAAACCAAAGGCACAAGGGAACGCTGAGCGCTTCAACGTTCCCTTGTGCCTGATTGATAAATTTCCTTTATAGGTTATTAAAATGTGTGAATAGCAAATTAGCGCTCTCGTGTTGACAGTGCTAAGTGACGTGGCTATACTATAAGCATAACCACAAACCAAGCACAACGATTGTGCTACAGTCTTGAAAGGAGCAATTTTTATGTCTATGTTGACCCCCTACCTTATGACAAAGAATCTGTTCGATGAACTGGCCGAGTCCGCTTTCACCGCAAACACCCTCCGGGGCATGATGAACACGGACATCAAGGAGAGCGACCAGGGGTACGAACTGGACATCGACATTCCCGGTGTCCACAAGGATAACCTCGCCGCCGAGCTGAAGGACGGCTACCTCTGCATCAGCGCCACGGTGACGCAGACCAGCAACGACCACGCCCAGAACGAGAGGTATCTGCGCCGGGAGCGCTTCATTGGCGCTTGCCGCCGGTGCTTCTATGTGGGCGAACAGATCAGGCAGGAGGACATCCATGCCAAGTTCGAGGACGGCATCCTGCGTCTGTTCATCCCCAAGGTAACCCAAGTGTCGCAGATCGAGCAGAAGAACCTGATTGCCATTGAAGGCTGAGAACAACAAACCGCGGTGCCGCATAAAAGCAGCGGCATCGCGGTATTTAATTTAATGACTGAAAGCGTGAGTGGATCAAAAAATGAACGAAGTAAAAACTCCAAAAAAATCGTTGATTTATTATTATGGTATTGTCATATTGGCATTGATGCTGTTCAACTTTCTGGCTATGCCCTGGTTCGTTCAGCGCCAAATTCTTGAGGTGGATTATGGCACCTTTATGGATATGACGGAGCAAGGGGAGATCGGGCGAGTAGAAGTCCAAGATAACCAAATCCTGTTCACGAATCGGGAAGGAACTCAGATTTATAAGACCGGGCTTATGGTTGACCCAGATTTGATTTACCGTCTGAAAAACTCAGGGGCGATTTTCTCCAGTGAGATTATAGAGCAAATGTCGCCATTTGCAAGTTTGCTGCTGTCCTGGGTCCTGCCAATTGCGGTATTTATCGGCCTGGGGCAGCTTATATCCCGAAAGATGATGGAAAAGGCCGGAGGCCCTAATTCTATGATGTTTGGGAAATCCAACGCCAAGGTATATGTAAAATCCTCAGAGGGCATCAAATTCTCAGATGTAGCGGGGGAGGATGAGGCCAAGGAGAACTTAACTGAAATTGTGGATTACCTCCATAACCCGGACAAATATAGGGAAATCGGCGCGTCCATGCCCAAGGGTATCTTACTGGTAGGTCCTCCGGGAACTGGCAAGACTATGTTGGCAAAAGCCGTAGCAGGCGAGGCTAACGTTCCGTTCTTCTCTATGTCCGGCTCAGAGTTTGTGGAAATGTTTGTGGGTATGGGAGCATCGAAGGTCCGGGACCTGTTCAAACAGGCCAAGGAAAAAGCCCCCTGCATCGTATTCATTGACGAGATCGATGCCATCGGGAAAAAACGGGATGGTCACACAGGCGGTAATGATGAGCGGGAGCAGACCTTAAACCAGCTCCTCACGGAGATGGACGGCTTCGAGGGCAATACCGGTGTCATCATACTGGCGGCGACCAATCGCCCGGAGTCTCTGGACCCGGCACTGACCCGTCCGGGCCGATTTGACCGCCGTGTGCCGGTGGAGCTGCCCGATCTAAAGGGGCGGGAAGAAATTCTGAAAGTCCACGCCAAAAAAATTAGAGTATCCAGCGAAGTTGACTTCCAACAAATTGCTCGAATGGCCTCCGGTGCTTCTGGTGCAGAACTGGCCAATATTGTAAATGAAGCGGCTCTTCGGGCAGTACGGGACGGGCGGAAATACGCGACCCAGTCCGATTTGGAGGAGAGCATTGAGGTGGTCATCGCAGGTTACCAGAAGAAAAACGCTATCCTTACGGATAAGGAGAAGTGGACGGTGGCCTATCATGAAATTGGCCATGCCCTGGTAGCAGCGAAGCAGACCCAATCTGCTCCGGTGCAGAAAATAACGATTATACCCCGCACTTCCGGCGCTTTGGGATACACCATGCAAGTGGAGGACGGCAACCATTACCTGATGACCAAGGAGGAGATTGAGAACAAAATCGCCACCTATACCGGGGGCCGCGCTGCCGAGGAGATCGTCTTCGGAACCATCTCCACAGGGGCATCCAATGATATAGAACAGGCCACCAAGTTGGCCCGCGCTATGGTCACTCGCTATGGGATGAGCAAGGATTTTGACATGGTGGCTCTGGAAACGGTGGATAATCCGTATCTTGGAGGAGACACTTCCCTGGCTTGTTCCGCTGAGACCCAAGCGGAAATTGACCATCAGGTAGTGGAACTGGTAAAAAGGCTGCACGAAAAGGCTGCCAGTATCCTGTCTGAAAACAGAAACAAACTGGACGAACTGGCAAAATTTCTATATGAGAGAGAAACCATTACCGGCGAAGAATTTATGACCATACTTAATGGATAATAAAGCGTTGTCATGTCTGAGCCGTGTGGTAAGTAGCAAAACTCCACATTTTGAGTCTGAGTGCCTACCGTTACTTCTGCAATTTAGTTGATGAATTATCCTGCTACAGAGCTTTTGATTCAACGATAAGCTAACTAAAATAACGATACCAAATAAATCAGCGATAACCCAACCCAATAATCAGAGAATTGCAAAAAGCCCCACGCTGGCTCTCGAAATTTCGTCCGTCCAGCGAGGGGCCCTTTGCTGAAATGTCTAAGAAATAGACGTTTTCAGTCGTTTCAGGCAAAAAGTAAGGACGATTGCCTTGATACCCATTGTATCAAAGTAATCGTCCTTACATGGTCGGAGTGCGGGGACTCGAACCCCGGGCCTCCTGCTCCCAAAGCAGGCGCGCTACCAACTGCGCAACACCCCGATATAAATTTTTTCCTGGGAGCGCGTGTACTCCCAAAGCAGGCGCGCTACCAACTGCGCAACACCCGGGTATGTAAGGTTTGCTTGGACGGGCCTGTTTTAATCAGCACCGCTTCAAGTTAAACTATTATACCTGATTTTCTTGCGCTTTGCAAGGGGGTATGGTATGATACCCGGGAAAAACAAATGAGGTGAACTCCTATGCGGATGCGAAAGAAGAAAAATCTGGTGCCCCGGATGGACGCCTGCGGGGAGCTGCTGGTCCGGGACCCCGCCGCTGAGAAGGGCCGCTGGCGGGAATGCAAGCCGGACGCCGTCCGCTTGCGGCTAGAGCTGGGCTGCGGGAAAGGCCGCTTTACTGCCGAGACCGCCGCCGCCCATCCCGATGACCTGTACGTGGCGGTGGAGCGGGTGCCCGACGCCATGGTCATCGCCATGGAGCGGTGCCGGGCGCTGGGCCTTACCAACGTATTTTTCATTGACGGTGATGCCGCCGCCCTGGACCAGTATTTTGCCCCCGGCGAGGTGGACCTCATCTACATCAACTTCTGCGACCCCTGGCCCTCGGTAAAGCACTCCCGCCGCCGCCTCACCCACGTGAACTTCCTGCTGGGCTATCGGAAGGTGCTCCAAATGGGGGGACAGATCCACTTTAAAACCGACAACCACGACCTCTTCGAGTGGTCCCTGTTCCAGTTCCCCAAGGTGGGCTACGCCCTATCAGAGGTGACCCGAAATCTCCATGAGCATGGCATTCAGGGGGTCATGACCGATTATGAGGAAAAATTCCACGCCCAGGGTGTCCCAATCAACCGCTGTGTGGCCACCATGGAACCCCTGCCCCAGGAGGACGGCCCCGTCCCCTCTCCGTAATAAGTCCCAGCACCCCCGCCGGACAGGCGGGTGGCTTTCTCAAACCGGCACGGCGGCAGACCGACGGGTCTTCCGCCGCGCCGGTTTTTTGCTGGACGGCAAACCTGTTTGAACCCAAAGGGCCCGCCCCGCCGTCTAATAGGTGTGACCGGTCAACAGCAGTAAAGAAGGGATACGATGGAAGAACTCATACGGAGGGCCAAAGGTGGGGACGGCGGGGCCTTTGTGGAGCTGATGGAGCGCCAGAAGAGCACCCTCTACAAGGTGGCCCGGAGCTATCTCCACAACGACGCCGACGCCGCGGATGCCGTCAGCGAGACGGTGCTGGCCTGCTTCGAGAAGCTGGGCACCCTGCGCCAGCCCCAGTATTTCCGCACCTGGCTGGTGCGCGTCTGCATCCGCAAATGCCAGGACCTGCTCCGGGAGCGCAAGCGGAGCGTGCCGCTGGACGAGCTCGCCGAAGTGGGGCGGGACGAACCCGGCCACGCCCGGGTGGAGTTCCTGGCCCTGCTGGACAGCCTGGATGAAAAATACCGCACGGTGCTGCTGCTCTACTACGGCGAGGGCTTCTCTGTGGGGGAGATCGCCCAGGCCATGGATTTAAAGGTGGAGACGGTCAAGACCCGTCTCAAGCGGGCCCGGGCCGGGTTCAAGCTGGCCTATGAGGCGGAATAGGAGGGTCAGACCATGGATGAACGGAAGCTGCACGAGATTTTGGGACAAGATTTGGAGGTACCCGATATGGTGAACAAAAAATTGCGGGAGACCTATGCCCTGGTGGCACAGAAACAGGCCCCAGCGAAACGGCGGAGGGGCCGGCCCCTGCGGACGGTGCTGATCGCGGCGGCCGCCGCGGCCCTGTTGTGCGGGACGGCCGCGGCGGTGGTGCTGCCTGGTCTTAACCGCCAGGTGCTGGATTATTTTGACGTGGACCCGGCGGACACCCAGGCGGTGGCTCAGGCGGAAAATCTGCTGCTCCCCGGGGCCATGGCGCTGGACATCACAAAGGAGGACAACGGGGCCACGCTCCACGTGACCCAGATCCTGCGGGACCGGGACACCGTCATGATCCTGGCGGAGTTCAGCGCCCCGGAGGGGACCCAGCTCTACATGGGGGAGACCGATCCCCCCGATGTCAGCACTTTCAAGGGTTTTGCCAACGGCAGCGGGGAGGCTGCGGGTTTTCTGGACCAGACGGGGGAACCCCTGGGGATAAGCTCGTACGGGTGGGGAGTGATGGAAGACAGCGACCCCCTGGACAACCGAATGTCTCTGATGTTTATCCTGACCCCGCAGATGGGAGAGAATACTGCCCCCTGGAGCGCGGTATCCCTGCGGGTCCCGGCGGTGGACCTGGCCTACTACGACCTGGAACAGCAGCGGGAGATCACCGTGTACGCCGGCGACTGGTCCTTTGAGGCCCCCCTGCCCCAAATGGAAATTGGTTGGACTGTGGAGCTGAATCAGGCCATGGGCGAGCTGGACGGGGCCGCCTTGACCGCCGAAAAGCTGTACCTGTCGCCCATCACCTTCGAGCTGACCATGAAGCGCGAGGGCGGGATGGACTTCAGCGTCCCCCTGGACGAGGCGGGCGAAACGGCGTACAGCCGCTGGCTGTCCATCGGAAACAACGTCCAGGCCATTACGCTAACCACCCGGGACGGAGAGCGCGTTCCCTTGGAGCTGCGCAGCGGCGGGGGCGGAATTGGATTCAATGAAAAGGTTGTCATACACCGCCTGTCCCAGATCACCGACCCCGCCAAATTCCAGGGCGGCACCCTGACCCTGGAGTGGGACTTCACCCATAATTCCCAAGAAGCTGGTTCCGTCACCATCCCTCTGGACGGCTTGATGATGGGCTGATGCCCGCCACAGAACAGGAGCGCCGGACGGTCTGTCCGGCGCTCCTCTCATTTTGCCTGTCAGCTCAGCAGCAGCTTGTCATCCGCCTCGTCGGACCCGGTGGCCTGGCCGAACCGGGCCAGCAGGTCCTCCACGGTGAGCTTTTTCTTGTCCTCCCCGGAGATGTCCAGGGCGATCTTTCCCTCGTACATCATGATGAGCCGGTTGCCGTGGACGATGGCGTCCCGCATGTTGTGGGTAATCATCAGGGTGGTGAGGTTGTCCTTCTGGACGATGCGCTCGGTGGCCTCCAGCACCTTGGCGGCGGTCTTAGGGTCCAGGGCGGCGGTGTGCTCGTCCAGCAGCAGCAGATCGGGCTTGCGCAGGGCGGCCATCAGTAGGGTGAGGGCCTGACGCTGGCCTCCGGACAGCAGCCCCACCTTGGAGGTGAGCCGGTCCTCCAGCCCCAGGTCCAGGATTTTCAGCATCTCCCGGTAGTGGTCCCGCTCGTCCCGGGTGATGCCGGGACGAAGGGTGCGGGCCCGGCCCCGCCGGGCGGCCAGAGCCATGTTTTCCTCAATCTGCATGGTGGCGGCGGTGCCCATCATGGGGTCCTGGAACACCCGGCCGATGAATTTGGCCCGCTTGTGCTCCGGGAGCTTGGTCACGTTGGTCCCGCCGATGGAGATGGAGCCGGAGTCCACCGGCCACACCCCGGCCACCGCGTTGAGCAGGGTGGACTTGCCCGCCCCATTGCCGCCAATGACGGTGACGAAGTCCCCGTCGTTGAGGGTGAGGGACACCCCGTTCAGCGCCGTCTTCTCGTTGACGGTGCCGGGGTTGAAGGTCTTGCGGATATTCTGTACGTCAAGCATGAGTGCTCTCCTCCTTTTTCGCGGGGTTGACGGGCTTGGAGAAGTATTTTCCCTTCCAGTAGGGGATGGTGAGGAAGATGGCCACCACCAGGGCAGACAGCAGCTTCAGATAATTGGCGTTGAGCCCGCCCAGCTGGAGCACCGCCGTGATGACGATGTAGTAGATGATGGCGCCGATAGACACCGCCAGCAGCTTGAGGGCGAAGTTGATGAACACCTTGGAGAAGAGCACCTCGCCGATGATGACGGCGGCCAGGCCGATGACGATGGCGCCCCGGCCCACGTTGATGTCGTTGGCCCCGTTGTACTGGCACAGCAGCGCCCCGGACAGGGACACCAGACCGTTGGACAAAATGAGGCCCAGTACTTTGGCCCGGTCGGTGTCGATGCCCTGGGCCCGGGCCATGTTGGGGTTGGAGCCGGTGGCCCGGAGGGACGCGCCCAGCTCGGTGCCGAAGTACCAATACAGGATAGCGATGAGGACGGCGGTAAACAGCCCCACCACGATGATGGGGTGCCGCCAGATGGGGTAGGAGCCGTCCAGGGCCCCCTTGACGAACCGCAGGGAGACCAGCAGCCGGTCCAGGGTCTCCTGCTGGGTGATGGACAGGGCCACGGACGCTTTCATGTCCATGATGGCCATGTTTACCGAGTACAGCCCCAGCTGGGTGAGGATGCCCGCCAGAATGGCGGGGATGCCGCACACGGTATGGAGCAGTCCGGTTGCCAGCCCGGCCAGCATACCGGCCAGCAGGGCGGCCAGCATGGCCAGCCACACGTTGACCCCGCTGGAGAACAGCATGACGAACACCGCGCCCCCGGTACAGAAGGAGCCGTCCACCGTCAGGTCCGCGATGTCCAGTATTTTATAGGTGATGTATACGCCGATGGCCATGACGCCCCAGATGAGGCCCTGGGACGCCGCTCCCGGCAGGGCGCTGAGAAAGCCTGTCATAGTGGATATTCCTCCCTGTTTTGGTGCAGAATTGGATCAGACGCGCGAAAGCGGCGGGAAAGGGGCGAACCCTTCCCGCCGTTTTTCGCCGGGCTGGTTACTGGACGGCGATGGCCTCATAACCCTCGGGCGCGGTGAGACCCAGCGCCTCGCAGGTGACGGGGTTGTACTTTTTCACGAACTGGGGGGCGTACTCAATGGCCATGGTGGAGACGTCGGCCTCGCCGGTGAGGATCTGGGCGGCCATCTCGCCGGTCTTGTAGCCGATATCATAGTAGCTGATGGACAGGGTGGCCACGCCGCAGCCGCCGCAGATGCCCTCCTCCCCGGCGAACACGGGGATGACGCCCTGGCAGATGTTGTTGATGATGCCGGTGTTGTTGGCGGCGGTGTTGTCGGTGGGCACGTAGAGCACGTCGCTGTTATCCACAGCGTTCTGCACCACGCTGGCCATGTCGTTGGTGTCGGAGAAGGGGTACTGCGTGCAGGTGTAGCCCAGATCCTCCAGGTACTTCTGAACGTTGTCCACCTGGTACTGGCTGTTGGGCTCGGCGGAGCAGTAGACCAGACCCACGGTCTTGGCGTCGGGGTACCAGTCCTTGATCATCTGGGCCTGCTGGTCCAGGGGGGCCAGGTCGGAGGTGCCGGACACATTGGAGCCCACGGTGCCGGAGAAGTTGTCAATGCCCAGGGCCACGCCGTACTCGGTGATGGAGGTGCCCAGCACGGGGATGGTGCCGGTGGCGGAGGCGGCGGCCTGGAGGGGGGCGGTGGCGTTGGCCATGATCAGGTCCACACCGTCGGACACGAAGCCGTTGACGATGGTAGCGCAGGTGGGGGTGTCGCCGGCGGCATTCTTGTTCTGGATGTCCACCTGGCCGGGGAGCTTCTCATTCAGCGCGTCGATAAAGCCCTCGGTGGCGGCGTCCAGGGCGGGGTGGGGGGCCAGCTGGCAGATGCCCACCACGTACTTGCCGTCGCCGGCGGGGGCGGCGCTCTCCTCGGAGGAGGCGCTGGGGGCGGTGCTCTCGGCGGGCTGGGTGTTCTCCGCCTGGGAGGGGGACTTGGTCTCCTGCCCCCCGGTGTTGGAGCAGGCGGCAAGGGACAGGGACATCACCAGCGCCAGCAGCAGCGCAGTGAGCTTCGCGGTCTTTTTCATTCTGTATTCCTCCAAACAATGGTTGCTTTACCGCTTTGCGCCGTCAAAGTAAACGGGCGCAAAGGAATGAGCTTCTCAGCTCACGGACGCTAGTATAACGCTTTGACGCATTGGTGTCAAGGGCGAATTAGACAAATTTTTAAAAATCCACAGCCTCCAAAACGAATCCGCGAAGCTGAATGAATATACTGTAAATACTTTCCGGCATGGGTGGACTTTTTTTTTGGTTTGTGTTAAAATGCCAGCAGAAAACAGGCAGTACACTGAAAGAGAGTGGTGATCATGCCTATGCTCCGTGTGATTGATACCACCGCCCAGGTCGACGGCCTGTTTCCCGGCGGACGGTTTGACCGGGTCCGATGGGTGGACTATATCAACGGCGTCTATCCGGGTTCCGCCGCCATGTTCTGGGAGGACGTGGACGCCTGTCTGGCCGGAGGAGTCTTTACCTTTGAGAAGGATTTCCTTTCGGTCATTCAGAATGTGTACCAAAATCCGAAGCTGGACACACTGCGCGCATCCTTTTCCGCCGTGACGGATGGGCTGGAGGAGCGTATTCTGCGCCAATTCGGACAGGGGCTGGACGCGGACCTGACGCTGTACCTGGGGCTGTGCCAAGGAGCGGGCTGGGTGGTGAAACTGGCGGGCCGGGATGTGGTCCTGCTGGGAATTGAGAAAATCCTGGAGCTGAACTGGCAGAGCCGGGAGACCATGACGGGTCTTGTCTACCACGAACTGGGCCACGTATATCACCGCCGGCACGGCGCGCTGGACCAGGGTGCTGAGGATGGGCCGGAGGGATTTGTCTGGCAGCTGTTCACCGAAGGCGCGGCCATGTGCTTTGAGCAGGACCTTGTGGGGGACTCCCGCTGGTTTCATCAGGACAGCGGAGGCTGGCTGGCCTGGTGCGAGGCCCATTTTTCTGAGATTCTGGCCGACTTTGACCGGGACCTGCCCGCTATGACCCGCCAGAACCAGCGGTATTTTGGCGATTGGTGCGATTACCAGGGCTTGGGGGACACGGGCTATTATCTTGGAGCCCGGTTTGTCCGCCGCCTGCTGGAGCGGTTTTCGTTCCAAGAGCTCATTGCCCTTCCGCCGGAGCGTGTGCGTCCCCTGTACCGGGAATTTGTCCGGCAGTACGCGCTGCCCCGAGGGGCATGATTTGAAAGGAAGTGAGGCCCATGCGAACCGATGTGCTGGGGGTGGCCTTTGACAACGTGACCATGGACGAGGCGGTGGAACGGGCCCTGGCCATGCTGGAGGAAGAGGGCCCTCACCTGGTGGTCACGCCCAACCCGGAGATCGTCCAGCGGGCGGCCAAAGACCCGGAATTCGCCGAGATCCTGTCCAAGGCCGATCTGGTTATCCCCGACGGGATCGGGGTGGTCTACGCCGCCAAGATCCTGGGGCGGCCGCTGAAGGGCCGGGTCCCCGGCATCGACTTCGCCTCCGGGCTGCTGGAGCGCGCTGCCGGGATGGACAAGCGGCTGTTTCTGCTGGGAGCCGCCCCCGGCGTGGCGGAGCAGGCGGCGGTGAATCTGCGGGCCACCTACCCCGGCCTGACGGTGTGCGGGACCCATGACGGGTATTTTAAAGAGGACGGCCCGGTGATCGACGCTGTCCGGGCGTCCGGGGCTGACATCGTGTTCGTCTGCCTGGGCTTCCCAAAGCAGGAGAAGTGGATCGCCGCCCACGGCGGGGCCGCCGGAGCCAAGCTGTACATCGGCTTGGGTGGGTCGCTGGACGTGTTCGCGGGCAAGGTGGAGCGGGCCCCGGAGTCCTTCCAGAAGCTGGGACTGGAGTGGCTGTACCGGCTGATAAAGGAGCCCTCCCGCATCGGGCGGATGGCCAAGCTGCCCCTGTTCCTGGTGTCCGCCCTGGGGGCGCGGCTGAAAGGGGCTTGAGCCGCGCAAAACGGCATATAATTAACCAGAATAGAAAGGTAGATGCTCTATGGTCTATATTCTGTTGGGCGAGGGCTTTGAGGAGGCGGAGGCCCTGGTCACCGCCGACGTGCTGCGCCGCGGGTCGGTGCCCACCGCCCTGGCGGGCATCGGGGGGGATCTGGTCACCGGCTCCCACAATATCGCCGTCCGGGCCGACCGGTCGGTGGAAGAGGTTACGCTGGAGCGGGGGGATATGGTGGTGCTCCCCGGGGGCATGGGGGGCGTTTCCTCCATTGAGCACAGCGCCGCCGCCATGGCCCTGGTCCGCCGGGCGGCGGAGGACCCCGGGATCTGGCTGGCCGCCATCTGCGCCGCCCCCACCCTGCTGGCCAGGGCGGGGCTGCTCCCCGTCGGAGCGCCCTGCGTGTGCTATCCCGGCATGGAGGGGGAGCTGTCCGCCGCCGGGGCCATAGCCGCCATGGACCGGCCCGCCGTGGCCTGCGGCAGGCTGATCACTGGCAAGGGCCCCGGAACGGCCTTTGACTTTGGGCTGGCCCTGGTGGAGGCGCTGGCGGGGGCTGAGACCGCCGCCCAGGTCCGAGACGCCCTGCACTACGGCCTATGACGGTCAAGGAGCGCAAGGAGGAGCTGCGCCGTCACGCCGCCGGGCTGCCCCAGGAGGACGCCTGGGCGCTGTTCCAGCGGTTTCTGGCCCTCCCGGAGGTGGAGTCGGCGGACACGGTGATGGTGTTCTACGGCACGGGCCGGGAGCCGGACACGCTTCCGCTGATCCGCGCCCTGCTGGAGCGAGGTAAGCGGGTGGCCCTGCCCGTGGTCCTGCCCCACCGGGGCATGGAGGCCCGGCAGGTGCTGGATGTGGACCAGCTGGTCCCCAACCGCTTTGGCATCCCCGAACCGGACCAGAGCTGTCCCCTGATCCCCAAGGGGGAGATCTCCGTGGTACTTGTTCCCCATCTGATGTGCGACCGGGAGGGCTACCGCCTGGGCTGGGGCGGGGGGTATTACGACCGCTGGCTGGCGGATTTCACCGGCCTGACGGTGTCTGTGTGCCGCGCCAACCGGCTGGTGGACCACATGCCCCGGGAGGAGTTCGACGTGCCGGTGAGGCTTGTCCTCACTGAGGATTAGGAGGGGCGGAGGGCATTTGCCCTCCGCCCGTGGGTATGGTAATTACAACGGCTCAGCAACAGCTGTTTTCCTGCTTCGCCTGTTGGCGATGGACGTGCGCTTCCTTGTCACGCTGCGAAGCGGTCAGGGCGCTCAGTCGCTTTCGCTGCGACTCAGGCAAAACCCGGTCCCGCTGTGCGGGCCCTGGGCTTTTGCCTTCGCTCCGCTCCAAGCTCCCTCGCTGACCGTTTCTCCGCGCTTCTTGTTAGCAGCAACCGTCGTTGCAGCCGCAGTTGTTGTTGCAGCCGCAGCCGTTGTTGTTGTTGCCGCCACAGCAGCAGCAGCAACAGCCGTTGTTATTGCCGCCCCAGCTGTTCCCACCGCCGCAGCAGCAGCACAGCAGGAGGATCAGGATGATGATCCACCAGCAGCCCCCACCGAAACCACCATTGTTACCACAACACATGATTTGTCACCTCACATTTGATGTCCCGGTCACAGAGACCGGCTCGGACACCGCAGGAGGAAAAACTGCGGCGCCGGAGCCGAGCCCCGTGGTGTCCGGCCCCGCGGCCGGCTTTCTTTCCGTTTCCGTGTCATACTATGTGGGGGTCTGAAAATTGGTTACCCCCCTCGGGCGCCGCCCGAACCTTAAAGGAGTGAATCTCATGGCAGACGAACGCCGTCCCGCCGGGCGCGGGCCGTCTCAGCCCAGCCGGGGCCCGTCCCCATCCAACCGCGCGCCATCGCCCTCCGGGCGGGGACCCGCCCAGCGTCAGCCCGACCCATCCCAGCACCACGCCCGGAACCGGGTCCGCCGAAAGCGGGGCGCCGCATCTAAAATCGCGGGAGCCTTTTTGTATGTCCTGCTGGTCATCGCCGGCTCGGCGGCCCTGTCCACGGTGGGCTGGGTGTGGGCCTGCGACCTGCTGGGGCTCAACAAGGAACTGGTCTCCGCCGAAATCATCATCGACGACGACACTGACTTCTCCGCTCTGGTGGATACCTTGGAAGAAAAGGGACTCATTGAGTACAAGTTCCTCTTCAAGCTCTATGCCGCCTTTTCCCACGCGGAGGACAAGATCGCCCCTGGCACGTACGAGCTGAACACCGAGATGGACTACCACGCCTTGGTATCCAATATGGGGGCCTCCTCCGCCACCAGGCAGGAGACGGACATCACCATTAAGGAGGGCCTCACCATTGACCAGGTCTTTCAGCTGCTGGCCGACAGGGGGGTCACCTCGGTGGATAAGCTCCGGGATATGGCCGCCAACTATGACTATGCGTTTGACTGGCTGAGGGACCGCCCCCTGGGGGACTACCACCGCCTGGAGGGCTACCTCTTCCCCGACACCTACACCTTTGAGCTGGGGGAGAACCCCAAATACGTCATCAACAAGATGCTGGTGAACTTTGACGCAAAAATGGACGAGTATTTGGCCCGTTTTTCCGCCGAGGGAGCCGTCTATTCTCTCCACGACGTGGTCACCGTCGCCTCTATGATCGAGAAGGAGACGGACGGCGAGGACTATCGGACCATCGCCTCCGTCATCTACAATCGATTGACCAACCCCCAGGCGGAGACGGTGGGCTACCTCCAGATCGACGCCACCCTGGTGTACCTCAACGGCGGCAAGGTGCCCACTCTGGCCGACCGGGAGATCGACTCCCCCTACAACACCTATAAGTACCAGGGCCTGCCCGCCGGGCCCATCTCCAACCCCGGCATGACCTCCTTGCTGGCTGCCATGGAGCCGGAGAGCACCAACTATTATTTCTACGTCCTCAACCCGGAGACCAAGCGCCACGAATTTACCCGCACCTACGCCGAGCACGACGCGCTGGTACAGCGCTATCAGGGCAATGGGGGCTAAGCCGGAGGTGCTGGCCCCCGCCGGGGACCGGGAGCGGCTGGATATGGCCCTGGCCTACGGCGCGGATGCGGTGTATCTGGCGGGAACCGCTTTCGGCATGCGGGCCTTTGCCGGCAATTTCGACCGGGATGGCTTGAAAGAGGCTGTTTCCGCCGCCCATGCCAAGGGGGTGCGGGTCCATGTGACCTGCAACACCCTGGCCCGGAACGACGAGGCGGCCAAGCTGCCGGAGTACCTGGAGTATCTGGATGCCATCGGGGTGGACGCGGTGATCGCCGCCGGGCCGAACGTGCTGGACCTGTGCAAGCGCCGCGCCCCCCATGTCCAGGTCCACATGTCCACCCAGACGGGCATCACCAACTATGAGATGGCCCGGGTGTGGCATGAGCTGGGGGCGTCCCGGGTGATTTTGGCCCGGGAGCTGTCCCTGGAGGAGGTGGCGGAGCTGAAGGCCAAGGCCCCAAGAGGGCTGGAGGTGGAGTGCTTCGTCCACGGGGCCATGTGCGTGTCCTGGTCGGGGCGGTGCCTGCTCAGCAACTATATGACGGGGCGGGACGCATCCCGTGGAGCCTGCGCCCAGCCCTGCCGCTACCAGTACGCCCTGATGGAGGAAAAGCGCCCCGGGGAGTATTTCCCCGTGTTCGAGGAGAACGGGGAGACCTTCATCCTGAACAGCCGGGATATGTGTATGATCGACCACATCCCGGAGCTCATGGCCGCCGGGGTGGACTCGCTGAAAATCGAGGGCCGGGCCAAGAGCGCTTACTACGCCGCCATGACCACCGCCGCCTACCGCCACGCCGTGGACGCGGCGGCGGAACACCGCCCACTGGACCCCGCCTGGCGGGCCGAGGTGGACAAGGTGAGCCACCGGCACTACTCCACCGGCTTCTGGTTTGGCCAGCCGGGGCAGTACACAGACTCCGCCCGGTACGTCCGGGACTGGCAGGTGCTGGCGATCATCCAGTCCTGCGACGCTCTGGGCAATGCCCGGCTGTCCCTGCGCAACAAGTTCGCCGCCGGGGACGAGGTGGAGGTGGTGGGGCCGGACGTGCCCGCCTTTGCCATGACCGCCCCCATGATGCGGGACATGGACGGCTTCGACCTGGCGGAGCCCCGGCGCCCGCAGATGGAGTTCCGCATGAAGCTGCCCCGTCAGGTACCCCATCTGTCCATTCTGCGGGCCTGCCGGCCCAGTTCATAGCGCACAGCGTGACAATAGCCGTGCGGCCAATTGGAGCGTGAATAGAACGCGCGTGAATACAATATCTGCCTGGGCAAACCGCCCAGGCAGATTGCTATATACCCTCACCTGGGCATACTATTAAAAGGAACTTCCTGAGAGGAGGACTCACCCATGCTGGACGCGCTTCTGCGCCGCTTTGTCCCTCACTACCAAGACACACACGACCCCATTGTCCGGGAACGGTACGGCCTGCTGGCAGGCGGCGTGGGGCTGGGACTCAACCTGCTACTGTTCGCCGTCAAGCTGCTGGCAGGTGTCCTCACCGGGGCTATCTCCGTCACTGCCGACGCCTTTAACAACCTGTCCGACGCCGCCGGGTCCGCCGTCACCCTGGCCGGGTTCAAGCTGGCCTCCCAGAAGGCGGACGAGCGCCACCCCTTCGGCCACGGGCGCATCGAGTACCTGGCGGGGCTGGGGGTGTCCCTGCTCATCCTGCTGGTGGGGGTGGAGCTGGGCCGGGGCTCCCTGGAGAAGATCTTCCACCCGGAGCCCGCCTCCCTCAGTGTCCTGGCCATCGCCCTGCTGGGGTTGTCCATCCTGGTGAAGCTGTGGATGGGCTGGTTCTACGGGGAGATGGGGCGGCGGGCCCAGTCCCCCGCCCTGTCCGCCGCGGCGGCGGACGCACGGTCCGACGTGCTGGCCACGTCGGCGGTGCTGGCGGGACTGGCCGTCTCCCACTTCCTCCATATCCAGCTGGACGGCTGGCTGGGCCTGCTGGTGGCGGCGCTCATCCTGCGCACCGGCTGGGGGGCCGCCCGGGACACCCTGGACCCCCTGCTGGGCACTCCCCCCGACCCCACCGTGGTGGCGGACATCGAGGAGCTGATCCTCAGCGACCCCAATATCCTGGGAGTCCACGACCTGGTGATCCACGACTACGGCCCCGGGCGGCGGATGATGTCCGTCCATGCCGAGGTGCCCGCCGACGGCTCCCTGGTGGCCCTCCACGACGTGATCGACCGGACGGAGCGGGAGCTGGGGGCCCGGTTCGGCCTGGAGGCGGTGATCCACATGGACCCGGTGGCGCCGGACAGCCCCCGCCACCACCGTCTGCGGGCCCTGGCTGAGAAGCTGGCCAGGGATATCGCCCCCTCCGCCACCATCCACGACTTCCGCCTGGACGGGGAGGGCCAGCTGTCCTTCGACGTGGTGGTGCCCTACGACGCGGCTTTGTCCGACAGCCAGGTCCGGGAAATGCTGGCCGGGAGGCTGGCGGAGGAGGAGCCGGACTGCCGTCCCGCCATCAACGTGGACCGATCCCACGTGCTGTGAGCCGTTCCTCCCCGCAAAAAATTTACGAATTTAACAATTTTATCTAGAATTCTTCCCGCGTTCGACTTATAATGACAGACAGAACGATTTGCGCCAGTACGCCCGGTATAGTCAGCACTACTTTTTTCAACCGCGTCAACTATAATATCCGGGCCACATACAACGGAAAGGGTGTATGACGATGCCCCGCAGCATTCTCATTGTAGAGGACGACAAAAACATTGCCGATCTGCTCCGGCTGTACCTGGAGAAGGAGGGCATGACCTGCCACGTGGCCGGGGACGGCCTGGAGGGGCTGGAGAAGTTCCACGCCGTCCAGCCCGACCTGGTGATGCTGGACATCATGCTGCCCTCCATGGACGGCTGGTCGGTGTGCCGGAAGATCCGGGAGACCTCCAAGGTGCCCATTATCATGCTCACCGCTAAGGGGGAGCTGGAGGACAAGGTGTCCGGCCTGGAGATGGGAGCGGACGACTACATCACCAAGCCCTTCGAGACCAAGGAGGTGCTGGCCCGCATCCATGCCGTCCTGCGCCGCTTCGGCGAGGAGGAGCAGCCGGAAAAGAAGCTCAGCTTCGACAAGCTGGTGGTCAACCTGGACTCCTACGAGCTGCTGGTGGACGGCAAGCGGGTGGACACCCCCCCCAAGGAGCTGGAGCTGCTGTTCCACCTGGCCTCCTCCCCCAACCGGGTGTTCACCCGGAACCAGCTGCTGGACGAGGTGTGGGGCTTCGACTATTTCGGCGACTCCCGGACGGTGGACGTGCACATCAAGCGCCTGCGGGAGAAGCTGGAGGGGGTTTCCGACCAGTGGTCCCTGAAGACCGTGTGGGGCGTGGGCTACAAATTTGAGGTGACATCAGCGTGAAAACCATGTACGGCCGCCAGTTCGCCACCATGGTGGGCATGGTGCTGCTGTCCTTCCTCATGCTGGGGGCCTCCTTCGCCACCCTGAGCTACCAGTACACCATTCGGGAGAAAAAGGACACCCTGGAGCGCAACGCCAAGTATATTGCCCAGTTCACCTCCGACTCGGTGAACGCCGGGGGCAGCGAGGTGTGGCGCACCCCGGCCTTTCAGAAGTACCTCAGCTCGGTGGCCAAGGTGTCCGACTCCCACGTGATGGTGGCCACCCCGGAGGGGGTCATCGTCTACGCCACCAGCGGCGACGCCGACCTCACTGATTTCCAGTACGCCGAGCTGAGCCCGGACACGGTGGCCAGTATTGTGGAGGGCTCCCGGGTGGGCATGGACCAGCTGGACGGGCTGTACCAGGAGCCCCGGTACCTGGTGGGACTGCCCATCACCAGTGGGAGCGGCTACCTCCAGGGACTGGTGCTGGTGTCCGCCTCCGCCTCCAACATCAGCGGGGTATGGCGGGACCTGTTTGGCATCCTGCTGGTCACCACCCTGGCCGTCATCCTCATCGCCGCCATCATCAGCTCGGTGACCAGCATGCGCCAGTCCCAGCCCATTAAAGAGATCGCCGCCGCCGCCCGGCAGTTCGGCCTGGGCCAGCTGGACGTGCGGGTGGACGTGGGAAACCGCCGGGATGAGGTGGGCGAGCTGGCCGAGGCCTTCAACGCCATGGCCGACTCCCTGTCCAAGAGCGAGCAGCGGCGCAGCGAGTTCATCGCCAACGTGTCCCACGAGCTGAAGACCCCCATGACCTCCATCGCGGGGTTCGCCGACGGCATCCTGGATGGCACAATTCCCCCGGACCAGGAGCGGCACTATTTGGAGATCATCTCCTCCGAGACCCGGCGGCTGTCCCGGCTGGTGCGATCCATGCTGGACCTGTCCCGGCTCCAGTCCGACGAGCGGGCCGCCCAGCAGCAGTTCGACCTGTCCGAGACCCTGGTGCGGGCGCTGGTCACCCTTGAGAACAAGGTGAACGCCAAGCACCTGGAGGTGGACGCCCGGCTGCCCGACGAGGCCGTCCCCGTGTGGGGGGACCAGGACGCCATCACGCAGGTGTGCTACAACCTGCTGGACAACGCCATTAAATTCTCCCAGGAGGGGGGGGTGCTGGGGCTGTCCGTCACCGTGAAAGGCCCCAAGGCCACCGTCACCATCAGCAACCAGGGGGAGACCATTCCCCCCGAGGAGCAGTCCCTGGTGTTCGACCGCTTCCACAAGACGGACCACTCCCGGTCCGCCGACCGAGACGGGGTGGGGCTGGGTTTGTATATCGTGAAGACCATCCTCAACAGCCACAAGGAGAACATCACCTGCGTCAGCGAGGACGGCGTAACCAAGTTTATTTTCACCATGACCAGAGCATGACTCAAACCCTTTTTGATGGGAGGAAGCTTCCATGGACAACTATCTCAACCACCGCTGGCCTCAGGGCCCCGGCGCACAGCCGCCCCCCGTGCCCGGCTGGCCTGACGCCGGATTCCGGCCCAAGAAAAGACGCTCTCCCCGGCGGTGGCTGGTCCCTCTGGTGTCCATCCTGCTGGTGGTGTCCCTGCTGGGGGGCGTGTGCTTCTGGGCGGTGAACGGCATCGCCAGCATGGTCTCCCAGCTGGAGCCCACTCTGCCCGACGACCCCCGCCCCTGGGTCAGCCGCCACTTGGAGGGGGGCGGTTCCGGCTGGTCCGCCGACGACCTGCCCTGGGGGGACCCGGACCCGTCAGTGTCCCTGTCCGCCCAGCCCGCCGGCCCCGCCGTTACCGGGCGGGAGGCCTACGACGCCGCGCTGCCCACTTTGGTCAGCGTGGAGACCACCCACGCCGCCCCCCTGGAGGGCAGCGTGGGCACCGGGGTGGTGGTGGAGCGGACCGGCTATGTGGTCACCAACTACCATATCATAGAGGACGCGGTCAAGATCGAAGTGGGGCTGCTGGACGGCCCCGGCAGGCTGTTCGACGCCAAGGTCATCGGCTTTGACGAGGCCTTTGACATCGCGGTGCTGAAATTCGACCCCGACGGCGTGGACCTCACCGCCGCCCGGCTGGGGGACTCCGACCAACTGGCGGTGGGTGACCTGGTGTACGCCGTAGGCAATCCCATGGGCTATCTCACCGGCTCCATGTCCATGGGCATCGTGTCCGCCCTGGACCGGGAGCTGGACCGGGAGGAGAGCCGGTCCAAGGGGGCGCTGGGCCTGATCCAGATCGACGCCCCCATCAACCCGGGCAACTCCGGCGGGGCCCTGCTCAACCAGTCCGGACAGGTGGTGGGCATCACCTGCGCCAAGATCACCGGCGTGGTCCGAGAGCGCGGCGAGGCCATCGACGACGCAGTGGTGCTGGAGGGCATGGGGCTGGCCATCCCCATCTCCGACGCCATTCCCTTCATCAACCACATCCTGGCCACCGGGGAGAGCTGGCGGCCCGCCATGGGCATCCAGTGCGCCGCCGCCCAGATAGACGGCCGGAAGGGCATCCGGGTGGCGGAGGTCACCGCCGACGCCCCCAAGGAGGCGGGCCTGCGGGCGGGGGACCTCATCCTCACCGCCAACGGCGTGCCCGTGACTACCTTGACTCAGCTGCGGCGGGTGCTCTACCGCACAGGGGCGGAGGGGGAGCTGACCTGCACCGTCCTGCGAGGAGGGGAGGAGCGCACCATCACCTTCCCCCTGATGGACAGCCTAAAGCAGGACTGAGGGCGGGCCATGGAACGGGATCAGGTGGCCGCCCTGCTGGCCGGGGCGGAGGGTTATCTATCCGGCCAGGAGATGAGCCGCGCCCTGGGCGTCACCCGGGCGGCGGTGTGGAAGGAGATCGAGGCGCTGCGGGGGGCAGGCTGGCCCATCGAGTCATCCACCCGGAAGGGGTACCGGCTGTCCGGGCCGCCGCCCGCCCTGTCCGCCCCCTATATTTCCGCGCGGTTGGGCAGGGACAATCTCTTTGCCGGGAAGGTGCTGGTGGAGCCGCTGGTGGACTCCACCAACACCCGGCTGAAGGCTATGGCCGCGGCGGGGGCGACCACCGGCACGGCCCTGCTGGCCGAGGAGCAGTCCGGGGGGCGGGGCACCCACGGGCGGTCCTTCCAATCCCCCCGGGGAGACGGGCTGTATCTGTCGGTGCTGCTGCGGCCCCGCCCCACCAAATTGCAGGACCTGCTCACCCTGACGGGCTGGGTGGGGGTGGCGGCCCGGGCGGCGGTGGAGCGGGCCAGCGGCGCCCCGGTGGGCATCAAATGGCTCAACGATCTGTACCTCAACGGGAAAAAGCTGTGCGGTATCCTCACCGAGCTGTCCTTTTTGGGGGAGAGCGGCGAGCCGGATTACGTGGTGGCGGGTATGGGGGTCAACATGTGCCAGACGGCCGAGACCTTCCGTTCCCAGGGGTTGGGGGACATCGCCACCTCCCTGGCCATGGAGGGATACCCCGTGGAGCAAAACCGCCTGGCCGTATGCCTGCTGGAGGAGTTGGACAGGCTGGTCCGGGATTTCCCGGGAAAACGGGCGGACTATCTGGAACGCTACCGGGCCCACTGCGTTACCTTGGGACGGCGGGTGAGCTTCGAAGGGGAGGGGGGGCTCCAAACCGGCACGGTGACTGAGGTGGACGATCAGTTTGCCCTGCGGGTGGCCGGAGACGACGGCCGGGCAAACGTCGTATCCTCCGGGACGGTGAAAATGCTATAAACTCCCGCCTGTGCACACTGGGACATCCTTTAAGACCAGATCTCGTCAGGGCAGGATCGGGAGAACTGAAGCAGGGAGTACCTACATTGTGTGGGTACTCCCTGTTTTGGGCTGTGCGGAGGGAACCGCCGGGCCCGGTGCCTGCGTGCCCAGGACACAATTTGATCTGCCAGCAAAAGAAGGAGGTAGGGTAACCATTTCGACTACATATGGCTATATCCGAGTCAGCACCAGGGAGCAGAACGAGGACCGGCAGCTCATTGCCCTGCGGGAGGCGGCGGTCCCGGAGAAAAATCTGTTTGTGGACAGGCAGTCTGGCAAGGATTTTCTGCGGCCCGAGTACCAGCGCATGGTTCGGAAATTAAAAAAAGATGACCTGCTCTATGTGAAAAGCATTGACCGTCTGGGGCGCAACTATGGGGAGATTTTGGAGCAGTGGCGCGTCCTCACCAAGGAGCGGGGCATCGACATCGTGGTGCTGGACATGCCTCTGCTGGACACCCGCCGGGGCAAGGACCTGATGGGGACGTTCCTCAGCGACATTGTTTTGCAGGTGCTCTCCTTTGTGGCGGAGAACGAGCGCACCAATATCCGCCAGCGGCAGGCGGAGGGCATCGCGGCTGCAAAGGCCAGGGGCGTCCGTTTTGGGCGGCCTCCCAGGCCGCTGCCGGACAACTACCATAGCGCCTATCGGAGATGGAAGGCCGGAGCGATCACCTGCACGGCGGCCGCAAAGGAGTGCGGGATCCCGCTGTCCACCTTCCGCTACTGGGCGGAGAAACGCATGGGTGAGTGCGGGGAGCTGGCGCTGGATATGGGGCGTCAAAATCAGCCGCAGCGGCCACAGGAAACCTGGCGCCATTTTGAAACGAACGGCTGATCAAATGCCGCCGCATAAATGGACCCCTGCCGTTAAGGGGGAGATGATATCATCTGCCCCTTAACGGCAGGGGGCGACGCTCGGCATCATGATATGCGGCCCAGGGGTTCCATTTTCCGCTCCGATTACTTCTCGGCGGGGGCAACCTCACGGCCATTGTAGGTCATGCAATTCTTGCAAACGCGGTGGGGCAGGGTGACGGTACCGCACTTGGGGCAGGTGTTGATACCGGGAGTCTCCAGCTTCCACACGGAGCTGCGGCGCTTGTTCCTGCGCTGCTTGGATACTTTACTCTTCGGGACGGCCATTTTGACACCTCCTTATTTGGTCAATGTCCGCGGGGACATACAGCCTACGGATCCGCTTCCTCCGGCTCCAGCAGCTGAGCCAATTTAGCCCAGCGGGGATCGATCTCCTTTTTGCAGCGGCACGGCTCCCGATTCAGGTCCGCGCCGCAGCCGGGACAGAGCCCTTTGCAATCCTCGGAGCAGAGGTTTTTTGTGTCCATTTCAAGGAGGAATACCTCCCGCATCAGCTCGTCCAGCTCCAGCTCGCCGTCCTGGTTCAGCTCCACGATGTCGTCGCTCTCCCCGTTGGCCAGCTCAAAGGCCAGCAGGGTCTCGTACTCCACCGCCTTTTCCCGCTGAAAAGGCTTGGCGCACCGATCGCAGGTGAGAGACAGCACCGTGTCCAGCCGGGCCTTCAGCTCCAGGGCGCCCGCCCGGTTGCGCACCTGTCCCTCCACATGGACAGGCTGGGCAAAAGGACTTGCCCCATTCCACTCCAGATCGGACAGATCCACCTGGAGGGCGAAGGGCAAAACCTCGCCGGGCTGTTGGGCTAAGGGCTTCAAATCCAGTTTCATGGCACACCTCGCATAATGGCACGACTGGTATTATACTAGACCAGGCCGGAAATGTCAAATCTTTTCCGCAATTTTTTCTTGTTTCCTCCTTTTTTCTTTGAAAAGAAAAAGGAGGCGAAGAAAGAAACTTTTAATCTTTCCCCATAATGTGGTTATCGGGCGGAAAACTGCCCAGATATCAACCTGCTCGCCAGCGAATTAAAGTTCTTTTTCGGATCCTTTTTCTTTCAAAAAGGAACGTTCAGCCCTTTAGGAACGCCTCCAGCCGGTCCATACCTTTTTTGATGTTGTCCAGGCTGGCGGCATAGGACCAGCGGACAAAGCCGGGGGCCCCCATCCCGCTGCCCGGCACTGCGGCCACCAGGCCGTGCCTGAGCAGGGCGCCGCAAAAGTCGTCGCTGGAGTGGATGGCCTCTCCGCAGAGGGTGCGGCCCAGCTGCTTTTCAATGTTCATCATCACGTAGAACGCGCCCTCGGGCTTGATGCAGCTCACCCCATCTATGGCGTTCATCCGCTCCACAATATAGTTCCGCCGCTCCTCGAAGGCGCGGCGCATCTCCTCCACGCAGCGCTGGGGGCCGGTGAGGGCAGCCACCGAGGCGGCCTGGGATACGGAGCTGGGGGACCCGGTGGAGTGGCTGAGGTAGCTGGCCATCACCTTGGCGATCCGTTCACTGGACAGCAGGTATCCGATGCGCCAGCCGGTCATGGCGTAGGACTTGGACACACCGTTGATGAGGATAGTACGCTCCTTCACATCTTCGCCCAGGCAGGCGGCGGAGGTGAATTGCGCCCCATCGTACATGAGGTTGCAGTAGATCTCGTCGGAGATGATGTAGATATCCCGCTCCACGCACACCCGGACCAAGGCAGACAGCTCCTCCCGGTTGTACGCCATGCCGGTGGGGTTGCAGGGATTGTTGAGGATCAGGGCCTTGGTTTTGGGGGTGATGGCGGCGGCCAGCTGCTCCGCCGTCATTTTGAAGCGGCTGAGCTCCCCGGCGGTGACCACCACGGGCTTGGCCCCCATCATCTTGATGAGCTCCAGATAGCTCACCCAGAAGGGAGCAGGCAGGATCACCTCGTCGCCGGGGTCCACCAGAGCCCGCAGGGCGATATAGACGCAGTGCTTGGCGCCGCTGGTCACCACCACCTGGGAGGGCTCGTAATCCAGGCCGCAGTCCTCCCGCATCCGCAGACACACCGCCTCTTTGAGGGCCAGTGTGCCGGAGGCGGGGGTGTAACGTGTCACATTGTCGGCAATGGCCCGCTCTGCCGCCGCCTTGATATGGCCGGGGGTGTTGAAATCCGGCTCGCCGGCGCCGAAACCAATCACGTCCACACCCTCCGCTTTCATCTGTTTGGCCAGCGCGTCCATGGCCATGGTGCTGGATGTCTGCACCGCGGACGCGATTTGAGCAAGTTCCTTCAAGGTGATCCCTCCATGTTTCATTTCGTGCACATTATATTCTCCACCTTGCGGAATTGCAAGCGCTCCACGGCTGAAATTTGGAGTTTTCGCAATTCTAACAAAAGAAGATTGCATTTTGAAGAAAAAAACTCCCCGTCTGCCCAACCAGACGAGGAGCCCTGCAATTCACCGGCGGGTGTTCTTGCGGTAGAGATGGTATAGCCCCTTTACCAGCAGATCATGGTCGTACTTGATCTCCCTCCGGCACAGCCGGTAGAGGGAGGGAGCGCGGCCCCCGGTGGCCACCACTGCGGCGGCCCTGGCCCCAGCCGCCTCCTCCAGGGACTCGATCACCCGGTCAAATGCGCCGCTGTAGCCGTACAGCACCCCCGCCCGCATGGAGTCCACCGTATTGCGCCCCAGAGGGGTGTCCACCTGTGCCATGGAGATCTGGGGAAGCTGGGCCCCGTTCCGGGACAGGGCCTCCAGGGCGATGTCCATGCCGGGCATGATGGCGCAGCCCTCGAAAGCGCTGGCGCTGAGGTAGGAAAAGGTGACGGCGGTGCGGGAATTGATGACGATGGCAGGGGCGGGGTAAAGGGCGGAGGCGGCCACGCAGGAGGCCACGATGTCGCTGCCCAGTTGGTTGTGGACCTCGGCCCTGATATTGAGGCCGGTTTTCAGCCCCGGCCCCACCACCAAGGGGGGCTTGCCGGTGAGCCGCCGGAGGGTGCGGGCGTAGGTCCCGGTGATAGGGGGGACCACGCTGGACAAAATGGCCCCATCCACCCCCTTCAGGTCCGCCCGGTACAGCGTGAATACCCCCATCAGGTCGATGGCACAGCGGTCGTCGGTCATCTTGGAGTCCGTCTCCAGCTCCGACTGGAAGGACAGCGCCCCCTCCTGGGTGAACAGGGCGATGGTGGTGCGGATGTTGCCGATGTCAATGGCTAAAATCATGGCGTTTCTTCCCTTCTCTCTATCCATTCAGTATGTCCATGACCCTCCGATATTTGTTTCGATAAAGCTCTCTGCTCCGGGGCGACAGCTTTTGAAAGCTCCGCTCCAGCTTTTCCTTTACGAATCTCTTTCCTTCCTCAAACCCCATGCCCTGCTCCCGATAGGCCAGGTACAGCAGGCTGGGCAGGCTGTCAAAGTGAGAGACCGCGTCCGCATCCGCCACGCACAGCTCCTCCTCGCTCTCCCGGTCCAGGGGCACGCTGCCCCGGTGGCTGCGGATACAGTTTTGCACCAGCGCGATCTTTTCCGGCTCATAGTCCCATTGGGACAGGATGCCCCGGGCCATCTCCGCCCCGTGGAGGTGGTGGTGGGGATACAGGCTGTAGTCGGTGACAGACGCAATGTCATGGAGCCATGCCGCAATCATCACAACCTCTTTGTCCGCTCCGTACTGCTCCGCCAAAAAAGCCCCGTTTTTGACCACCGCCTCGATATGACCGTACACGCCCATCCCAAATTGATTGGAGGGCTGCTCACAGCGGCGCCGGAGCTCCCCCCGCAGATAATCCAAAATATCACTTCTCATCTCTACCGCCCCTTATATGGTTGATTTTATCACAGGACTCCGCTCATTGCAAGGAGGCGATGGAACGGCCGGAACGTCTCCGTCCCGGCCGTTTGCTCAAATATTCCCGCAGATGATCTCGCCCATCCGCTTCGTCCCAATGACGCGCTCACCTGCTCGGGCGATGTCGGCGGTGCGCCAGCCCTCGGCCAGCGCCTGGTCCACGGCGGCCTCGATGGCGTCCGCCTCGGCGGCCAGCTTGAAGGAGTAGCGGAACATCATGGCGGCGGACAAGATGGTGGCGATGGGGTTGGCCTTGTCTTGGCCCGCGATGTCCGGGGCGGAACCGTGGATGGGCTCGTACAGCGCCGGGGCGCCATCCCCCATGGAGGCGGAGGGCAGCAGGCCGATGGAGCCTGTAATCATGGACGCCTCGTCGGACAGGATATCTCCGAACATGTTCTCGGTGACCACCACGTCGAACTGCCCCGGGTCCCGGACCAGCTGCATGGCGCAGTTGTCCACCAGCACGTCCTCGTAGGCTACATCGGAATACTCCTCGGCCAGACGGTGCATGACAGACCGCCACAGCCGGGAGGTCTCCAGCACGTTGGCTTTGTCCACGCTGGACACCTTTTTCCGGCGCAGGCGGGCCATCTCGAAGGCCCGGCGGCCGATGCGCTCGATCTCCAGCTCGGAGTAGGCCATCAGGTCGGTGGCCTCCAGGCCCCGGTCCTCCGTCTGGTATTTGTCCCGCTTGCCAAAGTAGATGCCGCCGGTGAGCTCCCGCACCATCAGCAGGTCGATGCCTTTTTCCGCCGTCTCCTTTTTCAGCGGGCAGGCCTCCGCCAGGGCGGGGCGCAGGGCGGCGGGACGCAGGTTGGCATACAGCCCCAAATCCTTGCGGATGGCCAGAAGGGCGGTCTCCGGGCGCTGCTGGGCGGGCCTGTCGCTGCCCCACTTGGGGCCGCCCACCGCCCCCAGCAGCACCGCGTCACAGCTCTTGCACAGCTCCGCCGTGCCTTCGGGGTAACTCACCCCCACAGCGTCGGTGGCGCAGCCCCCCAGCAGCACATCCACATACTCGAAGGCGTGGCCGTACTTCTCCCCCACCTTGTCGATGACCTTCACCGTCTCGTTGACAATTTCCGGGCCGATGCCGTCGCCACGGATCAGTGCGATCTTAAAGTTCATTCAGCATTCATCTCCTGCCATTTTTCTGAAATCTTCGTCTGTGAGCTCGCTCTCTTCAAAATACGCTTTTCCGCCTTTGACTCCCATGCAGATCTTGCATGGTCCGTCCAGATAATAGCCGGCATACTCGTAATCAGACGGCTCCGCCGACTGGACAAGCTCCGCCAGCTGGTCTGCTGCCAGCCGGTCCAGCTTCTCTTGGCCTCCGCCCACAGCGGGGCCTGAGGGGCCGGAATAGGCGTATAGGAAGCGGACGTTTCCCTGTTCATCCCTGGCCTCGATGTCAAAACGGTACTGATTCTCCATATCGCTCCCCTCATAGGCCGGTGGACCGAACAGTGTCAGCAGCCGTCCGTAGGTCAGGGCAAACGCTTCTTCATTTAGTGCGCTGAGCCCCCTGATCTTTTCGCCGTTGGGGCAGCCGGCCCGTTTTGCCTCCTCCGCCCCCAGGGCGCGGAATTGAAAGCGGTCGGTCATTTCGCCACTCCTCTCGCCTTCAGCGACTTCAGCAGTCCGCCGTTTTCAATGATGCCGTTGACGAATACCGGGAAGGGCGCGGCCTGAAAGGTTTGGCCCGTGGTCTCATTGACGATGGCGCCGGTCTGGAAATCAACGCTCACCGCGTCCCCGGCGCTGATGCCGTCCACCGCCTGAGGGCACTCCAGGATGGGGAAGCCGATGTTGATGGCGTTGCGGTAAAAGATGCGGGCGAAGCTCTTGGCGATGACGCACTTCACGCCGGACGCCTTGAGGGCCAGAGGAGCGTGCTCCCGGCTGGAGCCGCAGCCAAAGTTGCCGCCTCCCACCACGATGTCGCCTGACTCCACCGTGGAGGCAAAGTCCGCGTCGATGTCCTCCATGCAGTGGGAGGCCAGGGATTTCTCGTCCGGGGCGTTGAGATACCGGGCGGGGATGATCACGTCGGTGTCCACGTTGTCGCCGTATTTGTAGATTTTCATGAATTGTCCTCCTTCTTTCAGGTCAAGGGCCTTCTTTTTCTTTCTGAAGAAAGAAAAAGAAGCAAAAAGAAAGACTTTTAAACTATTTCTATTAAATATAATAAAAGCTTTATATGAAATGAGCGGTTCTTAATAACACAGCTATAATTTTAGAAGTAGTTTAAAGTTCTTTTTCGGTTCCTTTTTCTTTCAAGAAAAAGGAACAAAAACGCGACTCAGAGGCTGGCGGGATCGGTGACCACGCCGGTGACGGCGCTGGCCGCCGCCACGGCGGGGCTGGCCAGGATGATCATGGAGCTGGTGGGGCCCATGCGGCCCACAAAGTTTCGGTTGGTGGTGGAGATGGCCCACTCGTTGTCGGACAAAACCCCCATGTGCCCCCCCAGGCAAGGGCCGCAGGTGGGAGTGGACACCACCGCGCCCGCTTGGATGAAGTCGGCCACCAGGCCCTCTGCCATGGCGTCCAGGTAGATCTGCTGGGTGGCGGGGATGACAATGCAGCGCACCCCGTCCGCCACCTTGCGGCCCTTGAGGAGGTTGGCGGCCTCCCGCAGGTCCTTCAGCCGCCCGTTGGTGCAGGATCCGATGACCACCTGCTGGATGGGCTTGCCCGCCGCCTCGTCCACCGTCTTGGTGTTGGAGGGCAGGTGAGGAAAGGCCACCGTGGGCCGCAGGGCAGACAGGTCGATGGTGATTTCCCTCGTATACTGGGCGTCCGGGTCCGCCTCAAAGGCGGTGAATTCCCGGCTCACCCGACCCTTCAAGTAGTCCAGCGTCTTGCCATCCACCGGGAAGACGCCGTTCTTGGCCCCGGCCTCGATGGCCATGTTGCAGATGGTGAAGCGGTCGTCCATCTCCAGGGAAGCCACGCCCTCCCCGGTAAACTCCAGGGACTGGTACAACGCTCCGTCCACCCCGATCATCCCGATGAGGTGCAGAATCACGTCCTTGCCGCTGACGTAGGGGCCCAGCTTGCCGTTGAGATTCACCTTGATGGCGGAGGGGACCTTGAACCAGGCCAGCCCGGTGGCCATCCCTGCGGCCATGTCGGTGGAGCCCACCCCGGTGGAGAAGGCCCCCAGCGCCCCATAGGTGCAGGTGTGGGAGTCCGCGCCGATGATGACCTCACCGGGGGCGGCAAGGCCCTTTTCCGGCAGCAGGGCGTGCTCAATGCCCATCTGGCCCACATCGTAGAAGTGGGTGACGGCGTGTTCCTTGGCAAACTCCCGGCAGGCAGCGCACAGCTGCGCGGACTTGATGTCCTTGCAGGGAGTGGAATGGTCCAGCACAATGGCGATCTTGTCCCGGTCGAACACAGCGGACAGCCCCGCCTTTTTGAACTCCGTGATGGCCACCGGGGTGGTGATGTCGTTGCCCAGCACCAGGTCCAGCTTCCCCTCAATGAGCTGTCCGGCCTCCACCCGCTCCAATCCTGCGGAGCGGGCCAGGATCTTCTGGGTCATGGTCATGCCCATGAATAAATCCCTCCTTAAAAAATTTTGTGCACTCATTATGCCAAAATCTCGGAGGAAACAATGTAAACTATGATACAATATAATGAGCAAATCCGTTTTCCCCGCCCGCTGGACGGCGAAGCCGAATTTCATGGGCAGGCCACAATGTAACCGATCACACGGGTTAACCAAGAATTGGAGGCGATCCTATGGCGGACTGGAACCTTCTGGCTGAGGGCCGCACCCCCCGGAAATACCGGGCGGGGCAGATGGTCTATCTCCAGGGCGCACGGCCGGAGTGCTTTTATTACCTCGTCTCCGGCTCGGTGCGCAGCTTCATCAGCACCGGCGGCGGGGAGGAGCGGGTGCTGGCCGTCCACCGCTCCGGGGACCTGATGGGGGAGGCCTCCTTTTTTGACGGCTGCCCCCGGGTGACCTCCGCCATGGCCCTGGAGGACTGCCTTATTTTGACTGTTGACCGGGGACAGCTGGACGCCGCTTTCCAGCGCCACCCGGAGCTGGCCCTGCCTATGCTCCAGTATCTGGCCCGGACCGTGCGAAACCTGTCCGGCCATGTGGAGTCCGCCTCCCTGCCCGCCGGCCAGCGGGTAGCCCGGTGGCTGCTGGCCCAGCCCCTGGGGGAGGACGGCTCCCTCCGGGCCACCCACGAGGCCATCGGCCAGGCGGTGGGCCTGTCCCGGGTGACGGTGAGCCGGGCGCTGGGAGAGTTGTCCGCCCTTGGACTGGTGGGGCTGGGTTACCGCTCCGTCACGGTACTGAACCGGGATGGGCTGGAGACGCTGGCCGCTGAGGCGTAAAATGTCCTCGGGAGTGATAGGCTGGTAACGTAAGAAAACATTTTGAGCGAGGGTTGGCGCAGCGTTAAGCTGCATCGACTCAGCCTGTCGAAAAAGTCTGCCAAGGAGCAGACTTTTTCATATATATGAGGTAAAATGAAGCAGGGTGGGAAAAATGATGGAAAAGGAAAATGGAGCGGAGCGTGGTGGAGCTGGTGGACACAGAGAGTTTGGTGCCACAGGAACACCTGCTGCGGAAGGTGGACAAGGCGGTAGATTTCAGAAAACTGTATGAAATCGAGGAGCCACTGTACAGTGAGGAAGATGGGCGGCCCAGCGTTGATTCGGTGGTACTGCTCAAGATCGTGCTGCTGCAGCATCTGGACGGGATACCGTCGCTGCGAGGGACGTTGCGCAGGACGCAGACAGACATCGCGTACCGTTGGTTTTTAGGATACACACTGAACGAAGAACTGCCGCACTTTTCCACGGTGAGCTATAACTTCCGCCATCGGTTCACAGAGGAAACAATAAAGCCCTTCGATGATGAGGACGATCCACCCAAGCCCACCAAAAAGAAGCGGGGCAACGGCAATCGTGTCTCTCTGCCCTGCTGTTTTCTGCCTGTACGTATCTTCTATGCTTTGCGGCCTGCCTGGATATTTCCCAGGCAGGCCGCTTTTCGACAGGCTGTGGGGATGGACGCGTTTTCGCGTCCATCCCCTTTTGTCTCAGTTACCCGCAGATGGCGCTGGGTTTGGCCAGCAAAAACAGGGTAATGTTCTTAAAAACGGTCCGGCAGTCGGTGGCGTGGGCAAAGATGTCCTCCACATAGGCGTTCACGCAGAACTCCTCGCACAGGTCCACTACCGGGGGATTGGCGGGGTCGTAGGCCCAGCCGTTGATCACGATGGTGTCGCAGGGGTCGCCCTCCGGGTCGGCGATCACCGTGATATTCTCCTGATAGTCCAGCCCCTCGAACTTGGCGTAAGGGATGATATAGGCGGTGAAGGGTACCTCGTTGTGGACGGAGTGGACCGACTGGCTGGGCACCAGGCCGGTGTAGACCACCTTCTGCTTCAGCGTCCCCTCGATGATCAGCTTCCGCCCGCTCAGGCAGGTGCCCTCCTCGTTGGGGATCAGGGTGAAATAGGTGGTGGCGCCGATGAGGGTGATGACATCCAGGATGGCGGTCACCGCGTCCAGCAGGGCCTGGGCAACGCCGTCCACCAGAGCGATCAGGGCGTTCACGGCGGCGGCTACGGCGGGACCCACCACCGGGATGGCGGCCACCGCGGCGCTCAGGGCGTTGGCGGCGGCGACCAGGGCGTCCAAAGCCGCCTGGAGCAGGGCCACGGCGGCGCGGACGGCGTTCAGCGCCTCCACCACCAGATAGGCGGCCACGCAGGGTGTGTCCAGGGTCAGCAGGGCGTCGGCCACGGCGGTGGTCAGATTGGCCGCGGCGGTGGTGACGCCGGTGAGGGCCGCCTGAAGGGCGGTGACCTGGGGAATGGCGGGCAGCAGCGGAATGGCCAGAATGGCGTTGACCGCGTCCACGATGGGGGTGATATCCACGGCCCCCGCCAGATTGATGGCGTCGGTGGCGGCGGTGAGCTCCAGGACGGTGGCCTGCCGCTCATAGGTCTTGTAGGCGTAGGGCGTCTCGATCAGCTTGGCGCAGTTGATCTTGGCGTCCACATACACCTGATCCAGCTGCTCAATATCGGGCTTCTGGGCCGGGATGGGAAGGATCTCCGGGATGGAGATCTCGCTCCAGTTGAGTTGGGTGCGGTCCCGGCCGTTCAGGATGACGCGGGACAGGTCATAGGTGCCAAAGCTCTTCAGGCTGCACCCCTGGGAATTGTGTTGACAGGACATAGCTTTTCTCCTCCCTCAGCATACCGGAATGGCTTTGATAAACAGGGTATTGTTGCTGAACACGCTTCTCTCGGACAGCCTGCACACATAGACGTCCTCCAGATAGGGGTGCAGCACATAGTCCTGTGTCAGCGGCACGTCCTTATCGGCAATGATAAAGACGGAGAAGGGGATCGTATAGGTGGCCGAATGCAGCGCCTGGTCGGGAACTGCGGCGGTATAGATGATCTTTTGCAGGATCACGCCCTCAATAATCAGCTTCTTGCCGGTGAGGTGGGTGCACTCGCCGTTGGGGATATCCTCCCCAGGCACTACGGTGCCGTCCGGCCGGGTGTAGCCGCTGACCACAGGGGTATTGATTACCCGCTGGGAAATGATCTTGATACTGGAGTTCACCGAGACGATGCCCTCCATATCGGGCTTCTGCTCCGGAATGTCCAGGATCTTGGGAACAAAAAACTGCACCCACTGCTCCGAGACGGGGCCGCAACGCAGGGCCCGCTCCAGGGCGGACGGTTGGGAGACGCCCACATAGTTGATGTTGTCGCACTGCTCGCAGACCTCGCTGTGGAAGGTGTGGACGGTGCTGTTGGTATAATCACAGTTCATCATGGTTCCTCCCTCCTGTCAGCACGCCGTCCGGGTGGGCGCGGCGTAAAGCATCAGCGTCACCTGCTTGAGGATGTTTCTCTCATCAACAGCGCAGACGGCCACATCCTCCACACAGCAGTTCACGTCAAAGTTGACGTTATAGCTGTCCTCGGTAATGGATTCGCCGCCGGCGATGGGGAAGGTGACCTCCTTCGGAACCACAATGAAGGAGGAGAAGGGGACATAGAAGTGGGCGGAGTGGACGCTCTGGCTGGGCTCCAGGGCGGTATAGACCACCTTCTGGCACAGCTGGCCCTCAATGATCAGCTTCCGCCCGCTGAGGAGCTTTCCCTCCAGGTTGGGAAGGGGTTCCCCGCCGGCGGTATAGGACCGGGGGGTCTTGATCACCTGCTTGCGCAGGATGTCCACCCAGACCTCCACAGAGTTGATGACCTCGATATCGGGCTTCTGCTCGGGAATCTGTAAGGTCTCGGTGATGTGCATCTGCTTCCAATAGGGCGTGTTCCGAATCGCCTGGGTGGTGTTGGCCGGAACACACAAACCGATCACGTCAATGAGGCCGTTTTCACAGCCGCAGGACTGGGAATTACAATTCATAATCAAACTCCTAACTTCGTGATGGGAACCCGGCGTTTCGCCGGGTTCAGTAATACTGGACATTGCTTCTGGAGACGCTTCTGCATCCCTCGGACGAGCTGCCCTGGCACAGGCAGCCGTTGGGGCCGGCCGGCTCCGGGCGGCAGGGCGGACAGGGAGGCGAACAGTCGTCTGGACAAGCATTCGGACAGGTTCCCTGACGGACCTCCACACGGTAGCGGCCCTCGCCGCCGTCGCTCAGGCAGAACTGGTACCGGCCCGTGCAGTCCGTACGGGTGCGGGCCACCTCGTGCAGGCCGCAGCCTGTATACTTCAAAAGAGTGACCAACACGCCGCTCACCGGCACGCCGTCACAATCCGTCACACAGCCCCAGATGGTAAGGGTTCGAACCCGATCCACGGTGATATCCGCGCGGACCTTGCAGGCATTGCGGTCTACACACAGGTCAACGCCGCCGGGAAGAATCGTGGAACAGGCATCCCCGCCTTGGGGGCAATCATAGCATTGTTTCATATCAGCCCTCCTTTCGGGCCACCCCATCCTATGCGGAAGTCCCACCGGCGGTCACTGGCCGGTGGGACTGTCAACATGGCAGGTCGCCCTCAGTTGGGAGGTCTCGCTGAAGCATTCCACGGAAAGGAAGCGGGACGGAGGGGGCGTACCCGGCTGAAGCTCCAGTATGCAGGGGAATCTGAGGCTCTTGAGGGCGAACGCACGCAGGCTGGTTCCGCCGCTCTTTTCAACGGACAGCCAGTTGCGCACCACGTACTCCCCGCCCAGGCTGATCCCCTCCAGATAAGCGCCCTGCCGGCTGTAGACGGAAACATAGGCGCAGCCGCCCTTTTGATACGCCAGATAGAGCTGATTGCCGTGGGTACACAGCGCCTGGTACTGCGTCCCCTGCGGAGCGGTCATAAAAGCGCCGAGGCAGTCGCCGGCCATGCTGAAACGGTAGACCGCACCGGAAAAAACAAGCCAGAATAGCCCGGATTCCTCCTCAAACCAAATGTCCTCGGCACAGGTGCCAAGGCCCTCCGTCCGTATTCTGATCCGATCCAGCTCACGAAAGTGGGGATCCAGGATGGAAATACTGCCCGGCGCACATCGGGGAATCGCAAAATACTTCTGGTCATTGGGGGAATAGACCAGTTTTTCATATCTTCTAGGCAATTCTGGCTGGACGGCGTTCCCGGTTTCAGACCAGATATGGAGCGTCCCGGTCAGGGCGTCCACTCCAATAAATCCTTCGTTCCGCTGGATCAGGCAGGAAAGCGCACGGCAGGAACCGGTATCCGCAGGGAATGGAATTTCATGTATCAGCATCATATTCAGGGATCCTTTCATGTCGTTTATCCAGATTATGCCGGCGAATGCGGTTCTGCCAGTCTGAAACAACTGTCCCGGGCGCTCTTTTGTGAGCTGCTTTATTTGCATCAAGTGGTGCTCCTTTTCCTCCAGGCTTGCGCCCAACCTCCTTTTGACTAAGATCACTCCTCGGCCTGTTATTTGAAATGGACAGTCACGTCCTGATTTCCTGTTATGGTAATATGAGAAACCGCCTGACCGAAGTGCTTGAGATCCACTTCGGCTGGGCGGAAGTTGGTTTCAGATTCAGTTGGGATGGGGCAGTAGTCGTACCGGGTGGAAACACCCTGCAAGATCAGGGAAATCACTTCCTCCGGCCTGTCGGGCCGCTCCAGTCCCCGGTTGACGGCGTTGGTCAGGTGGATGATCTCGCCGGAGGGAGCATAGGGGATCTCCGGGGGCGCGTCATACTCCTCCATTTGGCGGGATGCCTCCGAGAGCAGAAGGCTGTCCGGGAGAACAAACCGTTTCCCGCAGGATCCGCATTTGAGGTACAGGGTATCCGTCCTCCGATTGAGGAACAGGCGGAAATACGAGAAACGGCCATGACACGCCGCCCGGAGGAATTCGGTATTCCCGGCAGTTTGTGGACGCTGAAGAAAGTGTGCGCATATGTCAGGAAGAAGTATCGGAAAAAGATATCAGACGGCAGAGTGTCGGATTATATGCGGCGCTGGGGATTGACGTGCCAGCGTCCGATCAAGCGCGCCCGGAAACAGGACCCTTCCCGTATCTAAAGGTGGCGGGAGGAGGAATATCCAGCCATCGCCCAGCGAGCCCGGGCGGAAAATGCCGTAATTTACTGGGGAGACGAGACCGGGATCGACAACTGTTCGAACTGTGAGCGCGGGTTTGCGCCCAAAGGGCATCCTCCGATCCTGCCGGTGGAAACGAAAAGAGAGCGGCTGAATATGCTTTCCGCCCTAAGCGGGCAGGGGAGCATTCGCTTCACGCTGTACGAAGATTCCATGAACCAGCAGCGTCTGATCCAATTTATGGACCGGCTGGTTCGGACCTCCGACCGAAAAGTTTTCCTGATTTTGGACAACTTATAAGGTGCACCATGGGAAGAAAGTCGCAGCCTGGCTGGACAGGCATCGGGATAAAATCGAGCTGTTCTTTCTGCCGCCCTATGCCCCCGAGAGCAATCCAGACGACTATCTCAATCACGCGCTGAAACTCTCGGTCCATTCTGGCGACTTGCCTCGGACCAAATGCGATATCCGCCATAAAACAGCTTCCTTCATACGAACCTTGCAGCATTCTCCTGATAAGGTCTCCCCTTTCTTTCATCATAATCAGATTTCCTACATTATAATTCGGGAGTAATAGTGGTGGTGATGGAGGAATTCTATTGGTCGCAATACAAGTTCGACTCGATTTATTCCAGTCAGTGTGATCCGAAAGCTGAACGGGCAAGCAATTCAAGAAAGCTATTTATATGGCGTGTTCCCGTGCCAGAAAATTCCTTGCGATCGTGAGGATACTTGAGACTACAGAAGTAGAGGATTTTTTAAAATATTTTCCTACTGCGGAGGAATTTTCGATAGAAGTATAGAAAAAGACTGCTGAGTGTCCCTGCAACTTTTGTTTGGCTCCGGCTCGGCGAAGCGAGCCTTACACCATTGCACGATTTAGTGGGCGAAGTGAATTCACCCTATTGTAATTCTTTCTCAGGGAATTGGCATCGGACTCCCAGTGTACTACTAGACGGCATCTATTTGTCCGAATGTTATAATCGCGTGCCCCGACTTTTTTCAAAAGCCAGGGCACGCTCACTCCGCTGCCCCTCCTTTCCCACAAAGCCAAAGGGCAGCTTTGCGGGGCCCCGTTTGGACCGATTCGTAAAAAACATTTTCACCACATTGAGCCAACCACAGAAACCTGTTTTTTGATTGATTCAAAAGGCAGGTTTCTTCCTTTTTTTGTTAAAATACTGCAAAATTCCCTCTGAATTTAGCCCTTGGCAGTGATTTTCATCGGAAATAACCACATCAAGGGGCAAAGCCAATGGACACAAGCTGTGATCAGTGACCTGCTCTCCAACCAGCGCTACATCGGCCTCATCATTAACTTCGACGAATTTTTCATGGCACAGGGCGAAAAAGGTAAGCGCAGCAATATTGATGAAGATACTAATCAACGAAAGGCCACCCGGTACAACTCTCAGAGTGTACTGAGCGGCCTTTTGACTTGTGGGGAGTGTGGGCGCAATTACCGACGTATCACACGCTCCTCTGGCGAAGTGGTATGGCGCTGTGCCAATCGAGTGGAGCACGGAAAGCAGTTTTGCAACATTCGCCATCTATTCCAGAGCAGCAGATCAAAGATGCCATATGCACAAATCTTGGCTTGGCTACCTTCGATGAGCAGACAGTGAAAAAACATATCGATTTTATCACAATTCATTCAGATGGAACCTTGAAATTGGAAATTCAAGAGTTGGGACTATCTTTGTCATAACTTGTCTGGTATAATATCCCTACATGCAGGTATAGGGGGATCATTCATGACGGGTCGAGAAGCCCAAATCGAGGCACTGTGGGCATATGAAATCTCCATGGAAAAGGTTCTAAAGCGGCCTGTGAAAAAGGGAATTATGATTCAAGCTGAGGCCAACGATCTTTCTGAAAGAATGCTTGAACAGTTGGGCACCGACAAAATTCCCGGCTTTCGTTTATCCCCGCTTGGTGAAAAGATGCGTACTAATGGTTCATGCCTTAACCCCTATGTTTCCCTGACGGAAATTGCCAAAGAAAAGAAAACCTCCAGTCCAAGCTACCTCATACAAAGCTGGATGAGGAGTAGTACGACAGTTGAATATTTACGAATGTGGGAGAAAACCTACAATCCCAAGTTTCAGGATAATGTCTGCGATGAACTGATTCACACAGTACATACTACCGGCACTACGTTGACGCCTTCACTGTGGATTCGATCCACCTACGCCAAAGGGATAAAAACCAGCCGTGGCAAAAGTGGCGGGATGATTGCCCATCCAGAAATCGCAGAGATGTTCCGGGCTTGGCTTTTTCCAGAGTTTATGCTGGAACTGGTTCAATGGTATCGAGGCTTTTATCATGATAGACACAATGGTGAGAAAACAAAGCTATAAAGTATTTTAAAATCAATGTCAAATTATGATATAGGTTATTTTATGGCCGTTCCATATGATAAGTTAGTTCATTCCCTAATCAGAAAAATAACAGGAGATGCAGGTTATGGAGATCCAATCAGAGGCAAAGTTGACTACATTTGAAGCGATTTGTATGATTGTCGGAAACAGTATCGGCACCGGGATCATTGCGGTGCCTTATCTGGCTACAAAGAACAGCGTACTGGATGTAGTATGGATGGTGGCGCTCGCCTATGTTATCAATGTGATCCTACATTTGATCATTGCGGAACTTTCCTATAACAACGGCGGTATGCAGTTGGTCAAAAGTTTTGAGGGCGAATTGTTCCATGGCGCGGCAAAAAAAGTGTTCAGCTGGGTCGTGTTTGTGGTGTATGGTTTGGCCATCATGATCGGAGTAAGTGGGAACATCAACGGAGGCGCTCAGATATTTATCAATTGGTTTGGGATGCCCCTGTGGACAGCCCAGCTGGTCTATTATGCGATTGCAGGCTGTGTGGTGTTCATGGGGATGAAGGCGGTGGGCATTGCGCAAAAATATGCCGTCGTACTTCTGATCGGCATTGTAGCGGCCATGACGGTGGGAACATTGATACATCCGGTCAATACGCCGCATTCCTCAGAATTTCACTGGAATAATCTGCTCGCGCTCTACAGTATGGTCGTGTTTGCGACTTCCGCCAATCAGGCGGTCATCCAAGTGGTAAAAGGACTGGAGGGGAACCCACACAGGATCAGAAAATCTATATTGATTGGCTTCGGGTTATCTTCTCTACTCGTATTAGTCGTGACAATGACAGTATTGCTTGGAACGAAAGGGGAAATCAACAAGGAGCTTGCCTATATGCAGCTTGGCGAGAGCATCGGGAAATGGGCGGTCATCTTGGCCGGGATCTTCTCGCTGTTTGCGTTGCTGACGACCTTCTGGTCCAATACGTTGGCTCTGCGTGACGTAGTGCATGAGCAGATTCACACGGGAAACCGTATCAGCTGGTTGATCGCCACTGTTCCGTGTATCCTGTTTGCGATGTTTGGGGTAAACAGCTTCATTATTTTGACCCGGATCATGAGCGGCGTCGTGATCCTCGTGAGTATTATGCTTGTGCTCACCTATGGAAAGTCAAGAAGGAAGGCCGGGGCCAGCCCGATCTGCGGTGTGATTGGAACCGCACCCTTCCAAGTGCTGATGGTCATATCAACAATCCTGTCGGCTGTAGGCTCTCTTGTCCCGTTGAGTTAGGAGGCTCTCATGTATCGCTCAGATCAATTCAAACAGGCAGATGATGAAACCTTTACCATCAGCATACCGAAGGACAGGGATTTCAGGATCTTGCAGCTGACTGATCTACACTTGGGGTTTGGCCCTCTGTCAAAAGGGGCGGACAAGCTCGCGCTGGAGGCGGTCAGGAAAATCATAGAAAAATCAAAGCCGCATATGATCGTCCTGACCGGTGATTCGATATTCCCGTTTTTACCGAAGGCAGGAACTTTGAATAACGGAAAGCAGGCCAAAAAGCTGATGGAATTTCTGGATCGATTTGAAATCCCTTATACGCTGGTTTTTGGTAATCATGATTGTGAACTGTTCTCGACCTGCGGCAAAGAAGGATTAGCTGGATTATACAAGCAAGGGAGATACTGTATTTTTACAGAAGGCAGGAAAAATCTTACGGGTGTGGGAAATTTCTTGATAGAATTGGTTGATGAATCCGGAAAAGTGCTTCTCCCGCTGGTTATGCTGGATTCCAATATGTACGGAGAAGGAGGCTGGTTTTTCAGCGGCTTTGACCGAATCCATGATGATCAGGTTGATTGGTGCATAGAGCGCCTTGATGCGCTAAAGCAGGAAGATCCGAACATAAAGGGCATGGCGTTTTTCCATATGCCGCTGCGTGAAATGAAAGAGGCCTATGAGAAAATGAAATTGGGGGACAAAAGCGTCATCTACTGGCATGGAAGTATTGCTGAGAAAGACGAGTATTTTGGGATATCTAAATTTAAGGGTACATTTTTTGACCGGGCCGCAGAGAATGGCGTCATCAAGTGGATGTTCTGCGGACACGACCATTTAAATACGCTGTCTCTTATATATAAGGGAATTCAGATGACTTATGGGATGTCCGTTGATTACCTCGGCTATAAAGACATCAGGAAAAGCCACATTCAGAGAGGTGGTACTCTTATTACAAGGAAAGCAGATGGGAACGTGGATATTGGGATGGTGCCGATTGGGTCTGTGGTGTCAACGCGAGTCAGAGGGGTAAAAGGGACTGTATAAAACAAACGGGAGGACACTCATTATTACTTCGGCAAGCAAAGATAGGAAAGCAGGGGATGACGGAAGAAGATGGAAGCGATAGAGGGGTGATGCTGCAATTTCCGCATGAATGACTGAATTTTATAGGAGATGTCTTCTGAAGTAAAGGGCAATTGGCCTGAATGTACGGAAATCTTTAGGGCATGATTCAAATATTCATCAGGACTTTCGTGTGTTACATTGACAAAAAGGATGCATTAAATCTTAATGTCTCGGTCAGTAAGATTTTCGCGCGCAACTGTTACAAAAGGATTAAGCTTTGCGCTGCGGCAACTCAGAGGGATCTGCCCAGTTCACGGGCAGCATCCAGCTCTTTGCGGCCCTCAATATCACCCACATCCATCACGCCGCCGCACAATACCTTCCCAAGGTTTTTCCACCGCAGATGCTCCATCAGGTGGTCATAGTAAAGGGCCGCATCCTCAAAACCGTACCCCTCCGCCGCCATCAGCAGCACAGCGGCCCTGCCGTTTCCCCGCAGAAGGTTGCCATCCCCCTCCTCCAAGGCAAACAGGCGGTCAAGGGCCGTTCGGAGCTGGCCGCTCATGGTCCAGTAATACAGCGGGCTGGCCAGCACCACCACATCGCTGTCCCTTACCGCCGGGTAGATTTTGTCCATGTCGTCATGCTGGACGCAGGGGCGTTCCTTGCTACTGTGGCCGCCGAAGCAGCCTTTGCAGCCATGGACGTCCATACCGCCCAGAAAGAACTCAGTTACGGTATGTCCCGCGCTCTCCGCACCCTCGGTGAACGCTTTGACCAGCATGGAGGTATTGCCCTTTCGCCGGGGGCTTCCGTTCAAAATAACAATTCTCTTGGCCATGAGCCGCCCTCCGCTCCCTCAGAATTTATCCGCCAGCGCCGCAGCCTGCGCGCAGCCGTCCGTCTTTTCGATGTCGCCCGCCTTCAGTACGCCGGGAACCAGCACCTCGCCCACCATCTTCCATTTCAGCAGCGCGGCGGAGCGCTCCAGGGGAACGCGAACGCCGTCCATGACGGACATATCCTCCTCCTCACAGCAGACGATCATGGCGCACTCCTTGCCCGCGATGTCCTTCCCGGCCACGCAGAAGGAGTACAGCCGGTCGATTACCCCCTTGATCTGGGCGGGGACGGAATACCAGTACACCGGCATGGTGAACACCACGGCGTCCGCCTCCAGGATGGCGAGGGCGATGGTGTTGAAGTCGTCGTCAAAGGAGCAGGCTTTGCCGGTCTTGAAGCAAGTCTCGCAGGCGCAGCAGCCGCCCACGTTCTTCATGGCGGCGTCGAAGCGGGTGACGGTGTGGCCCTTCGCCTCCGCTGCGTTGATGAAGGCATCCGTCATGGCGAAGCTGTTGCCGTTTTTACGGGGACTCCCGGTGATCACTACGATTTTCTTACTCATGGATGATGTACACTCCCTGTCGATTTTTCCAGCCGTCTTGACTTTGTTTCCGGCTCGTATTATCATATTAACATGAATCAATAAAATGGCAAGTACGCACATTGAAGTGCGATACTTACTCAAAGGAGAGTGTACGGATGGGCCAGCGGTGCATTGCCAACGAGTGCCTCAGCAGCACAGGGTTCAGCTATACCCTGTCCCTCATCAACGGGAAGTACAAGATGACCATCCTCTACACGTTGATGGAGTTTGGTGTGGTTCGCTTCAATGAGATGAAAAAATATATTGGCGGGATCTCCTACAAAACCCTCAGCGTGACCCTGAAGGAGCTGGAGGCGGACGGCCTGGTTCATCGGGAGGAGTATCCCCAGATCCCGCCCAAGGTGGAGTACAGCCTGACGGAGAGGGGCAAATCCCTCATCCCCATTCTGGATTCCATGTGCGAGTGGGGGGACAACAACCGTATTTCAAACTAATTTTGGAGGGGAATGCCCATGACGGAACTGGAAGCCATCCGGGCGCGGCACAGCGTCCGGCGGTATTTGAACAAGCCCCTGAGGCCGGACGAGCTGGCGGCGCTCCGGGCGGAGGTGGACGCCTGCAACCGGGAGAGCGGCCTGCACATCCAGCTGGTGGTCAACGAGACGAAGGCGTTTGAGGGCTCCATGGCCCGGTACGGCAAATTCAGCGGGGTGCAGAACTACTTCGCCCTGGTGGGCAAGGCCGGGCCGGATTTGCAGGAGAAATGCGGCTACTGGGGAGAGCGGCTGGTGCTGAAGGCCCAGGCCATGGGGCTGAACACCTGCTGGGTGGCGCTGACCTTCACCAAGGTGAAATCGGCGTACACCCTGGGCGACGGGGAGAAGCTGGCCGCCGTCATCGCTCTGGGGCATGGGGAGACCCAGGGCGTCCCCCACAAGTCCAAACCCTTGGAGGAGGTGGCCAGGGTGGAGGACCCCATGCCCGACTGGTTCCGGGCCGGGATGGAGGCCGTCCTGCTGGCCCCCACGGCGGTGAACCAGCAGAAGTTCCTGTTCACCCTGGAGGAGGACGGCAGGGTGTCCGCCCAGCCGGGCCACGCTTTCTATGTGAAGATGGATCTGGGCATCGCCAAATACCACTTTGAGGTGGGCGCCGGGAAAGAAAACTTTCAATGGAAATGAGGGAGCGGCATGAAATTTGACGCCGGCAGATTGGAGTGGCTCCGGGCGCCGGAGCGGTGCGTGGTGGAGGATGGGCGGATTGAGATCACCACCATGCCGGGCACCGACCTGTGGCAGCGCACCTACTATCATTTCCGCAACGACAACGCCCCGGTGCTCCAGATGGAGACGGAGGAGAAGTTTTTCTCCTTCGTGGTCAAGACCGACTTCACTGGTGCGCACCACCGCTTCGACCAGTGCGGTATCGTGATGTACCTGGACAGCGAAAACTGGCTCAAGGGCTCCGTGGAGTACGAGAATGGGGAGTTCCAGCACCTGGGCAGTGTGGTCACGAATCATGGCTATTCAGACTGGGCCACCACCGCCATCCCGGCGGACGTCAGGACCATGTGGTATCGGTTCAGCCGCAGGGAGGACGACTACCGCATTGAGTGTTCCCAGGACGGGGAGCGCTTCACCCAGATGCGGGTGTGCCATATGTGGGAGGGCGGAGGCCGGATCAGGTTCGGCGTCTACGCCTGCAGCCCGGAGGACTCGTCCTTCACGGCGGTGTTCACCCACATGGAGATCACCGCGTGTAAATGGCCGGCCCATAACGGGCAGGCGCCGGACGAAGAATAAAGGCGGACGGTACTTTGGACACATAGGAACGGCGGCTGGTGTTCTGAACATTCTTTTTGGAATGTTCCACACCGACCGCCGTTTTGGTTTGTAAAAGCCGCCGCCTGAGCCGCCTCGCCTTATGATTGACGCAAGCGGTAATAGTCCGCAAGCACATCCTCCAGCGTAATGCTCCGCAGGCTGGCACACAAATCATCGCGAATTTTTTGATAGGAAGCATCCAGAACCCCATGGATATTCCTTCCCACCGGGCACAGCTGCGACGGCATGGGATGCAGCCCGATCAGCTTTGTGTCAAAATTCGGTTCAATGGTCCTACAGACGCGGTGCAGGGTAATCTCACCGGGCGGAACGTTCAGTGTCGCGCCGCCCGTTCCGCTTTTAATTGATATGACGCCGTCCTTTTTCAGAGCACTCAGGATGGTTCGGATCGTCACCGGATTGCAGCCGGAGGAACGCGACAGCAGCTCGCTGGTCACCTTTGCTGTTCCACCATATTCATAGATGAAAATGAGACAATGGATGGCTGCTGAGCATTTGGCGCTGATGTGCATGGCTTCCCCTCCTTTTGAGTCATTTTAGCACGGATGGCTTGAGCTGTAAATATTGACACGACACCTTTGATATTCTACCATTAGTGTAGTTTCAAAAATTACAGGAGGTCATACGGATGGATATCACACAAATCGTGTTCAGCCCCATCGGAGGAACCCAGCACGTGGCGGATATCGTTGCGGCGGGATTAGGAACGCCCGCCAATCGCATCGACCTGACCACCCCAGGGTTCGACGGCTCTGGGGCCGCCCTGAAGGGATCCGATGTAGTGCTCATTGCGGTTCCCTCCTACGGCGGGCGTGTCCCCGCCCTTGCGGCCCAACGGCTCTCCGCGATTCACGGAGGCGGCGCACGGTGCATAATTATCTGCGTGTACGGCAACCGGGCCTATGAGGATACGCTGGCGGAGCTTTTCGACCTCGCCCAGCAGGGTGGCTTCCGTGTGATTGCCGCCGTTTCCGCCGTGGCGGAACATTCCATTATACATCAGTACGCCGCGGGAAGGCCCGACCAGCGGGACCAGAAACAGCTGCGGAAAATTGCGGATGATATCCGCAGGAAACTTGAGGAAGGCGATCTGTCCGCGCCGCAGATTCCGGGGAACCGGCCTTATAAGGCGCCCGGAGGCGCGGGGCTGGTTCCCAAGGCGGACAAAAACTGCACCGGCTGCGGATTGTGCGCCGAGCAGTGTCCGACTCAGGCCATCAGCAGGGAACACATCAAAACTGCGGACAGCAAAAAGTGCATCTCCTGTATGCGCTGTGTGACGCAGTGGGCCTGTTGACAAAGTAGCCCCAAAGTCGCCGGAAATATGATATAATTAAAGGCAAGGGGGGCGAGAGAATGCAGC